>RCUT01000276.1_pt1 | contig 27963 bp, 36 predicted proteins | sample 2166171 | NCBI WGS metagenome assembly RCUT01 (sample SAMN09932757, study PRJNA488358) | compost metagenome | isolation source: compost soil in 4-hydroxybenzoic | place: Germany: Experimental Botanical Garden | reverse complement strand
CCGGAAACAGGATCAGACGACCGGCGATGTCAGCAGACAGCAGCAGCACCGGCGCATAGATCATGGTCAGCGGAATGATCCAGCGCTGATCAGGGCCAACAAACCAACGCACCACATGCGGCACCATCAGCCCAACGAATCCGATGGGACCGACTGCCGCCGTACCAGCTCCCGCCAAGAGCGGGACGGCGACAAGCGTGAGTATCCGAGCGCGAAAAATGTTGATCCCCAAAGAACGGGCCAGATCGTCACCGAGCGCCACCGCATTCAGCGAGCGCGAAGCAACCAGCGCGATCACCAGTCCCATGCTAATGAACGGAGCGACCGTTGCCACGATCTCCATATTCCTGCCGGCAACGGAGCCGATGGACCAGAATCGCATGGAATCGAAGGACTGCGGATCGAGCAGCGTGATCGCGGAACCGATACCGCCAAGCACGGCCGACAGCGCGACGCCGGCCAGCACAAGACGAACGGGCGTCGCACCGTCACGGCCCGCCGCCCCGAGCGCGTAAACGGCAAGCGTCACAAGGATCGCGCCCAGAAAGGCGAACCAGAGATAAGTATTGATGGAGTGAAAGCCGAATAGCCCAACCGCCAGCGTCACGAAAAAGGCAGCGCCTGCATTGACGCCGAGAATACCGGGATCGGCGAGCGGGTTCCGCGTCATCGCCTGTATCAGCGCGCCGGAGACGCCGAAAGCCGCACCGCAAAGCAGGCCGAGTAAGGTTCGCGGCAGGCGGTAATCGCGGATGATGATGTGCTCGGCAGATCCGGTGACGTAGGCAAACAGCGCGTCTAGTGCCGTCGAAACGGCAATCGGCCTTGCCCCCACCAGAAGACTTGCCAATGAAACCGCCACGAGCACTACAAAGCCAAGCGACAAGCCGGTCAGCCGCGTGGTGTTGCTGACCGTAAGCCCTGTCCCTCCATTATCGTCGTGAAGCGAAACAGCGACACTCAAACCCGCGCCTGCCCTTCGATCCAGTAGCCGATGGCGTCAATACGGTTCTTGTCGAAGCCAAGCACATCGCGGAAATGCTTGCGGGAATCAGAAACCGCCCGCGCTTCACCGGCGATGTAAATATAGCCGGGACCTTCTGGCAGTTGCGCGATTGATCCCGCTATACGCGGCAATTCCGTATAGCCGGGCCGATCTGACTTCAAGCCATGCGAATAGTGCCAGACGATTGAAGCGTCGGCTGCCGTAGCGATCTTCTGACTGTCGGCCTCGAAAGGCACCTCCACATGCACAATGGCCGGAAACCCTTCACGCAGTTCTTCTAGAATACGACCAACAGCCGGAAGCCCGGTAATGTCGGTCAGCATCAGAAGCCATTTACTGCCTCTGGGTATCCAGAAACGGCCTTCCGGGTTGCAGATACCGACCACATCGCCCACTTTGGCAGAGATCGCCCATGACGCAGCGACCCCGCCTTCATGGACAACTATATCTATAGTCATTTCGCATGTGGTCGGGTTCCAATGGCGGACCGTATAGGGCCGGTTCGGGCAATGCTGTGAGCCGTCAGGTCTGCCCCATTTGCCGTTCTCCATTTTTACCGGCAACGTCACAGGCGTCTGAGCGTTCGGCTTCAGTGCAAGGCGTACCCATTCGTCGGGATGCCCACTTGGTACCAACCGCCCGCCGTCTTCAACCTTTAGAACGACGCGCGTCAATGATGGCGACAGACGATCAACCGTGATTGTCTCGCCAAAGAAGTAATCCTCAACGTAAGGCTCACGACAATCTCTTTCCCTATTGTCGTTGCGGGCAGGCCGATTAAGTCGAGAATGCTTAAGGTTTGTCACAGAGATGTCCTTGCCAGTACTTCGGATATGCGCTTAGCGAGTTGTGGGTAACCTTGAAGAATGGAGGGCGCCGTCGGCGACAGAACGGACCAGATTTCATCAGGCGATTCCAGTGTAACCACCTGTCCGTTCTTGATTGCTGGCACTGTAGCAAGGATCGGCTGAGCCTTTATTGCAGCGTGAAGCCCGTGTCCAAACCAGCCGACGATGACATCTGCATCAATTATATCTACACGTTCAAGTCCGATCGAGACGGAATATCGCCCCCTGTCGGCTCTGCCCAAACCGGCGATGGTGTGCGGCGTTACAAGACCAAGAGATTTCAACAGATCGAAACGCGTATCTCCATCAAGGTAAACATCAATCCCGGCTTGCATCGGGAAATGCGCAACCAATGCCGCGGTTTTGTTTTGAAGGTTTGGATATTTTCGGCGAAGAAAATCAAGCTTCTCTTCTGTACTGTTGATCAGATTCTGCGCCGCTGATACGCGTCCCAACGCCCGACCGGCAAGACGCATTTGCGTTCTCCAGTCAGCCAACCAAGGTGCTTTTTCAAATGCCACCACCGGAGCAATTCGCGATAGCCGCTGGTAAGCAAAAGCGTCAATGCCGGAAAAGACCGCTAGAATTAAATCCGGCTTCAAGAGAGCGATCAGTTCGAAATCGAGACTATTGCCCAACAATACCGGCTTGGAAGCACCGATGGCCGCCATGTTCCAATCCGCAATACCACTTTGCCAATAAGGATAGCGAGTCATTGCAATCGGAACTTTTCCGAGTGCTATGACAGCATCCTCACCACCCCAGCCAAGTGTAACAACCCGCACTGGTTCACGACTGACATCTGTTACGCCAAATGCGTGTCTGATGGTGGTGGGAAAAGGTGTATCTCCATGAACCTTGTCCGCAACGGTGACAAGCGACATCGCCGTCATGCCGAAGAGCACACGCCGCCGCCCCATGCTTGTGGGAGACGATTGCCCTTTCTGTTTGCGAATTAGACGGCGATGTTTCATGTTCTCGCTCAGAATTTCGCGGAAAGCCGTAGGAATGCTCTTCGCGGCGCTCCAAAGGAAATTTGCTCGTCGCCCTCCAGTATCTGGACGTATCTCTTGTCGAACAGGTTTTCGACATTGAATTGAGCGGAAACCGTTTCGTTGAAGTCGTACCTCGCCATCAGGCTCACAGTTGCATAGGGTGCTTGCGTGTAGCGTACTGTTCCCGTGGTTGTACTGATTGGCAGATAAGTCTTGCCCTGCCAATTCACTCCACCACCGATGGTCAGCTTATTCCATTCACCGGGAAGAGTGTAAGTCGTGAACAATCGAACCATTTCGCGCGGAAGGGTGGTATTGACCTCATTTCCCTCGCCGTCCTTGCTTTCAAGCACGGTGGCTCCAAGAGTGAGATTCCAACCGGGTGTCAGCTCTCCTGATAGTTCGCCTTCGATACCTTTGGTTTCCACGCCTTGTGCAGTACGGTAAGCAAGTGTCGTCGTACCGGGGATATACTCTCCTGTTGCAACCGCCACGTTGTCTTCCATAGCGCGGAATATCGCTATCGAGCCATTCAGGCGATCGTCAAACCAGGTTCCTTTAATGCCTGCCTCGATGTTGCTGCCGGTTACGGGATCTAGATATTGATCGTTAATGTCTCGTTCCGTCTGGACACGAAAAACGTCAGCATAGCTCGCATATACACTGAGGTTGGACGTCAGGTCATATGTAACGCCGAAGTATGGTGTTACTTCATCTTCGGTCTGAGCCGTACTCGCGCCAGTCCACTTACGCACCGTTTCGGTCTCGATATGCGAGAAACGCGCACCGCCAATGAACTTCAGTTCATCGGTGATGTTCAGACGGGTGGCGGCATACGCGCCGAACTGATCGATTTTCGAAACGCGCAGGCGCTCGCTCCCCCAGCCCGGCTCTGGGTAACTTCCATCAGATTCAAAGATGCTCCCGAACGGTGCGGCGTTCACCGGCAGATAATAGGCATAATCTTCATCCATCCAATCGGCTGTTGCACCGGAGAAGAATTCGTGCTGCCGCCCGAACAATTCGTAGGAACCATTAAGCTTGGCGCTCAAAACTGTCTGTGTCGCATCATGCCAATAGTGAGAAGGTGATGGATCAAGGCCCAAACCGGTTACAGGATCCGGTTGCCCCCAAGTGTAAAGAAGTTTTGCCTCGCCTTTCTTATGGACATGAATTGCGTCCAGTTTCAGGGTCCAGTCGTTTTCAAAACGATGTTCGAAACTGCCAAAAATGTTGGTGTTTTCGGTATCCCAATAAGCCCAGTCTGGCGCGGTGTTCAGGCTACGCCTGAAATGAGTGCGTGTTCCGTCATTGAAGAATGTTGGCAAACCGGACCAAATCGCGCTGTCTATATCTCGATGTTGGTATTCAGCCCCTAAAGACAACTTTGTGTCCGGGCCTAAGTCAGCGTCCAATATCCCGTAAAATAGCCCGGATTGCGTTGATTGCCGATCAATGAATGAATCCTTATCATTTCTCGAAACAATGACTCGGCCTCGAACCGACCCATCCGCATTCAGCGGAGTGGTTACATCAAGGGTTTCGCGAAAATCTTTCCAGGAACCAACGGTCGAGCTTATCTCGCCGGTCAAGACTTTGCTGTCGGCATGCTTGCGCACAAAGTTGACGGCTCCGGACGGATTCCCAGAGCCTGTTATCAGACCATTTGCGCCGCGAAGAACCTCCACCCGGTCATATTGCAGCGTATCGGAGCGATGTTCGCCATACATCGCGTCCAGATTATTCAATGCCACACCATCATACTGAAAGCTATCCAGATAAAAGCCTCGGGAGAATGGCTCGGTGCGCTGACTGTCCCATTCCTGTACCTGAATACCAGTCGTTGTCTTCAATATATCAGCAGTGGAATTCAGTATCTGATCATCCATCCTCTGACGTGTCACAACGCTTACCGACTGTGGCGTTTCCTTAATCGAAAGCGGCAACCCAGTAGCCGTGCTCATCTGCGTCGTTGTATATGAACCTGTCCCCTCGGTCGTGGCGCCCTGTCCCTGCACCACAATCGTTTCAAGAACAGTAGAATCATCACTAGAAAGGACACCGGTAGATTGCGGCTCAACAATGGTCACAGTATTCCCGTTTGTGAAACGGTAATTCAGTCCTGTTCCCGCGAGAAGGTGAGCCAGCGCCTGCTCTCTCGTGTAGTTTCCGATGAGACCAGGACTTCTTTTTCCTTCAACAACACTTGACGGAAGCAACAGTCTGAGGCCGGCCCTGTCAGCATAGGTGGTGAGCGCCGGGCCGAGCGCCTGCGCTCGTATGTTGAACTCCATGTCCGTGGCAGCCCGCTGAATTGTGGGCTCTTGGCCGTAAACCGGACCGACCAGCCCTCCAGTCAATCCTGTTGCCACGAAAATTGCCGCAGATCGCTTCAATATTGCATTTCCAGGATGCCTGAAACCGCATCTGCTTTGTTTCTGATTCCTCACGTCGCCCATCGGATGCTATCCGCCCTTCTCTCTTTCGTTCTGCAGGATGCCGACGACCGCGAAACGTCGCGTTCTCAACACCCTCTGATTTCAAGGACGAAATGAAAAAAGCGATCTTGCACTATGGAACGAGAAAAAAGTTGATGCCTTGGTTCAGGTTACCGTTTTCGTTCGAACTATCGCCAACGCTTGCTGCGTTTTTCGAACGTTGGAGTGCTCATCGCAGGATCGTGACAAATGGTAGCCGCGTCACACGGACCGGAAGGGTATCCTCGATGGTGCGCAGGATCATATCGGGATCAGACAGATCGAACACGCCGGTAACGGAGAGCGAGCGAAGCCGGTCGTTCGCAACGACTATTTGTCCGGCGCGGTAGCGCCTTATTTTGGTGACAACTTCGCCCAAAGGCTTCCTATCAAAAATAAGCTTGCCGCGTTGCCATGCTGTTTGGAGGCCGGAATCGACAGCTTCGGCCTTGGTCAGAAAATCGGACGAATAGCGAACCCGATGGTCTGCGCTCGCCGTCACGCTCTTTTCAGGATCGGCGTCAGACATAACCGCAACGGTTCCCTCTACGACAGTTACGACGACCGCTTCGGACTGAATATCTATATCGAAGACCGTTCCAACCGCTCGGGTTCTTCCACCTCTGGCTTCGACAATGAAAGGCCGACTATGATCACGCGCAACTGTAAATGTTGCCTGTCCTTCATAGAGGCTTAGCGTCCGTGATTGTTCTGTGAAGTCAACCGAAAGAGCTGTACTTGCATTCAACTGGACCGATGAACCATCGGACAACGCGATTGTACGCTGTTCTCCAACACCTGTTGAATAGTCAGCGAATCCGCCAGCCGCAAACATTCCCAGCCGTTCCCCAACGATACCAAGCATGGCCAACCCAGAGGCACCGAGGAAGGCACGGCGCGGTATCTTGGCTTGCCTGGCCTTTTTTTCCTCGTGACGGGCTTCGTCGCCAACAATACCCAGCCCATGCCAGATGGCCTCTGCTTCGCGCGCGGCCAATTCATGCTCCGGACTTGTCTGGCGCCACTCATTGAAAGCTGCATGATCTTCTTGTGTTGCCCGACCAGAACTCAGTACGACGAGCCAATCAATTGCCTCATCGCTCAAGGCGACATCCGCCTGTTTCTGTTTCCTGTGTGAAGTCATCGGTCGGTCTTCACTTATGGAATTTGCACCGGCAAATCCGCCTGCAAAAATGTGCCCTCGTTATCTAGGACGAAACGAGTAAGCCGATGATATACCGAAATGGCGATAAAAATCATGAAGACGCACGGAAATGATCTCGGCAATGACGCAAAGCTTGCGCCAGATACCTTGCTACCATGCTTTCCGAAATATTGAGGCACTGGCCAATTTCGCGATGGGACAGTCCATCGCAGCGGCTTAAGAGAAGCACGGTCCGCGCTTTAGTCGTCAACTGGGCCAAAGCTACGGCCAGAAAGCGGAGTTGATCCCGGTCAACCGCGAAAGTTTCGGGCGAAGGATAATTATCCGCGATGGCCTTAAGCAAATCTTCATCGCTGACGCAACGTGAGCTATGGCGGCCTTCCCTGCGGACAAGGTCAATCGCAATATTACCTGCCACACGAAGAATAAATGCCTGCCTGTCCTGAATAGACGGCTCGGATTTCAGGCCGGCGAGGCGAAGCCAGGTCTCTTGCAACGCGTCTTCGGCAAGCTCATGCGAACCGAAGCGCTTCTTGAGGAGACCTCGCAATACCTTCCAATGCCGGAGATAAACCGACATAAGATCGTCGCGAATGTCGGTCGTGGACGTTGTCATGAAATCTGAACTCTACTGAACTATGCCGCCTTTGAATCGTCGAAATACCAAGTTTCATCCGATTAGAAGAATGAAAGATCGCCACTACCGAACGGTCGCACGCGAAAACTACAAAGAAGGGTGTAAAAGTCAAGTTTCGTGACGGCGCCAAATGAACGGTGCATTTTCGGGTCCAACCTTCACCTTATCGCAAAACGCGCGAAGACCGGACTAATCACCGCATCAGAAAACTAGCCCCTGCCCCAAAACGGTCTTGCGAATCGCATAAGTACATGCTTATGTGTTGGCATGACCGAAAACGATATATTCCGAGCCTTGGCCGACCCAACCCGCCGCGCGATCTACGAGAAGCTGGCGGCTGGTGGCATGAATGCCAGCGCCTTGCGTGAGGGCATGGAGATCAGCCAGCCGGCGATGTCTCAGCACCTTGCGGTTCTGCGAAGCGCCAGACTCGTGCGGGAACAGCGTCATGGGCGTTTCGTAAACTATGAGGTCGATCCGGAAGGCCTCACTCTCATCGCGCAGTGGCTGGCGAAATATCGCGCCTACTGGCCTCAGCGCATTGAAGCTCTCAAGGTCTTGCTGAAGGATATGGACCAATGAAAGACGGAAAGACCGAAGAGCAGAAAAACGGCATCGAACTTTTATACGACCTCAACGAGCCGCCGCAAAAGGTCTGGCGGGCGATCAGCATTCCGGAGTTTCGGGAACAATGGCTGCCGAAGGAGGCGCTGGCCGATCCCGAGGCGGCCTCCGTTACGCCCGGCGAGGAAGTCCGCTACAGGATGCGCGACAGCACCCCGCCATTTCTTGAAAGCACGGTGACGTTCAGGATCGCTCCGAACGCGGCCGGCGGAACAAGCTTGCGGGTCATCCACGAACAGCCGGACGTGAGATTCGACCCGACGGCTAAGGCTGCTGCCAACAATAACAGCCCTCCCTTCATGCTCGCCGCCTGACGAGACGCTATTTCCCAATCTATTTGAACAGAACAGGAGTTCGCCCATGCGCGAAGCGATGCAACTTGTCCCGATGGTTATAGAGCAATCCAGCAGAGGGGAGCGGTCCTTCGACATATACTCCCGCCTTCTCCGCGAGCGGATCATCTTCCTCAACGGCGAGGTGAACGATGCCGTTTCGGCTCTGGTCTGCGCGCAATTGCTATTCCTGGAAGCGGACAACCCAAAAAAGCCGATCAATCTCTATATCAATTCGCCAGGCGGGGTCGTGACATCCGGCCTCGCCATGTATGACACCATGCGTTACATCCGCGCGCCGGTACATACGCTCTGCATGGGAACGGCTCGCTCAATGGGATCGTTCCTCTTGATGGCGGGAGAACCCGGCCAGCGCGCCGCCTTGCCCAATGCCAGCATACTCGTCCATCAGCCGTCCGGTGGTTTCCAAGGGCAGGCATCGGACATGCTCATCCATGCCGAGGAAATCCTGAAAACCAAACAGCGGATGACACGTCTTTACGCTGAGCATTGCGGACGCTCCTATGAGGAATTCGAGCGCGCGATGGACCGCGACCGTTTCATGACGGCAGAAGAAGCGCTTGAATGGGGTCTAATCGACCGCATTCTGCAATACAGGGAGGAGCCTTCTGTCACAACCACGCCGCCGACCTGAAATCCGTACGTCAACCAGCATCGATATTTGTCGACAGGTGTTGTAGAAGATGCAGCGCTTCCGTTAGCGCTGCGGCGTCCGGACTGCGGAGAGAGACGATATGGCTTCCGACGAGACGATCAGATCGGCGAGCACGACCAGCGCCCTTTTCAGATCGTCCGGTGAAGGGCCGCCCAGGCATAAGCGAATCCCGGTCGCTTCATCACCAGGATCGACGGCGACGCTGTCCGGCGCAGTCACGACCACGCCGAGGGCGGAGGCTGTTAGCGCAAACTGCTCCGCCTTGCTGCGAGACATCGGCAGCCAGGCGTGAAGCGCCGCAGGGTGAACGTGGCAAGTCTCCTGTCCAAGCAGCGACGCGGCGAGCGCTGTGCGACGGCGGGTCTCGATGCTGATCGCCTGTCTGACCGATGCGACAACACCGTTCACAAGCCAGTCCTCCATCACCGACATGGATAGCGGCGACGGCCCTATTGGCAGCGCCCTCAAGAAAGCCTCTGCCCGTTCTTCCATTCCAGGCGGCAGAGTGAGAACGCCGATGCGCAATCCCGGACTGAGTGTTTTGGAAAGGCTGGCGACGTGAACAACGTGTTCCGGTGAAAGAGCAGCAAGAGGAAGCAGTCCGGGATCGATATCCATTGCGTATACACCGTCCTCGATAATGACGGCGTTCCGCCGCCGGCAGATTTCGACGATGGTGTGCCGCCGAGCGCGGCCCATTGTGGCGGTGGTTGGATTGTGCAGGGTCGGCGTGACATAGACGGCCCGGTAGGGAACAGACGCCTCTTCGTCCAGGGCCGCGGCCAACGCGTCCGGCATCATGCCTTCTTCGTCAAGTTCTATTCCACGCAACCGATAGCCTCTATGGCGGGCCAGCGCAATGGCTCCGGGATAGGTCAGCCGTTCGGTGAGAATGACACCATCGGATCCGCATGCGAGATCGAAAGCCAACGAAATTGCCTGTTGCGCACCGGCAGTCGGGATGACCTGTCTCGGATCGACGGCAAGCGAAAAAGTCTCTAGCCAACGGGCCAACAACCGTCGATGTTCCTCGTGACCCGCCAGCGGTGCGTAGAGGTTGAGGTGAGCGGCATCGATCTTGTGCGCGATCGTCGTGAGCGTGCGTGCCAGGAGCCGCTCTCCGATCATTGCGGGCGGCGTATTGATCGATAGATCGATGCGAGGGCCGCAACGCGCCGCTGTGGTCGCGACAAAGGTTCCGCGGCCCTTGACGCTGCGCGTGAGGCCTTGGCGCTCAAGCATGGCATAGGCCTTGGTGACTGTGCCAACGCCGATACCCAGTTTCCAAGCGAGATCCCGATGAGCGGGCAGCCTGTCGCCGCTCGAAAGGCGTCCCTCCAGGATATCCTCGCTCATTGCCTGCATCAAACGCTCAGCGGGATTTGCCGTACCATCGGCCAATCTCGGTTGCCAGGGAGATTGTGTGCGCATCGGTCTGCCTCAATAGTGTCCCATGACACTTTAATGCTATCAGGCAAAGTGTACCATGCCTTATAAGTCCCGCGTCAGAAGAAAGGATAAGCGAATGGATGGCTTTCTGGACGCGACGAATCCCAGCCTCGGACTGTTGCAGACCGTTCTTGCGTTGAGCCTCTATACTATCGTCACGTCGATCACTCCCGGACCGAACAATATGATGGTGCTGGCGTCCGGTGTAAATTTCGGGGTCCGGCGGACAGTGCCACATATCCTTGGCATCAGCCTGGGATTTGCCGCGATGATCGTCGTTGTGGGAATGGGATTGGGTACGGTCTTCGAGCTTTACCCCGTGCTCAACACCGTGCTGCGCTGGGTTGGTGCAGCCTACTTGGTGTATCTCGCCTATAAAATCGCCCGATCGGGCGCACCGGAAACGCCTGATGGCGTAGCGGGAAAACCGCTGGGTTTTCTGGGCGCCGCGGCTTTCCAGTGGGTCAACCCAAAGGCTTGGGTCATGGCGCTCGGCGCCGTCGCCGCCTATCTGCCGGCGCACCCCTCACTGGTGTCTGTCACGGCTATTGCGCTGTTGATGGCGGTGCTCAACGCGCCGTGCGTCGGAATCTGGGCTGCGTTCGGGGTCGGTCTCCGATCTTTTCTGACGAAACCTGACCAGTTGCGCGCCTTCAACCTGACGATGGCCGTTCTGCTGGTGGTGTCTCTTTATCCGATAGTCATCCGATAACTTAATATGAACAGATGCCGCGCTGACTGTCTCTGAGTAAAAGCGCATTACAGTCGGTTACGTGGTCAATCGCCTTCAAGCCTTCTCCCGTAGCGGCCTTTCGTTGCTTGGCTCCTGGTGTGATGGCAATGCTCCGAGACCGAACTTTCACGGGCATACCGTCATCGCGCTACTTCAGGATGAACGCCTTCTGCGCGTCCGAAAACTTCGATGCCTTCATCCCTCTCCACTCCACCCCAGCCATGGAACTCTAGGCGGAAAACTTTAACCAAAAGCGATCCAGTTTGCGGGGATCAGAGCAGCAATCGAGTAGACAATCAACTCTTGCCTTCTATCAATGTGGCAGCGAGCACGTCTGGGTGCGTGATCATTGCATCATGTGGAGCGTCGATTTCGATATAGCGCCACTCGCCACCCATCGCTCGCGATATCGAACGCTCCAGCAACGTTCCCGATGCCAGAGTACAGCGGATATATGTTCGGCGGGGAATCGTAAGCGGCTCGAGCGACACAGGTTCGAAATAGCTTGCCACCGGATGTGGCGTCAGCTTCCCGTCAACCCACGCCTGGTCAGCTTCCGCCACGCCGAACTCCGCAGAGGGAAGTGGCGGAATATGCCAGTTCGCGTCTTCAGAAACCTTGGCGGCATAGATGTCGATTAGGGACGGCGCGTGATCCAGCAATTTTTCACCGTCCTCCGGCAAAAAAGCATCCAGAAGCACGAGATGTGAGACCAGCTCCCCAAGGCGCCCTGCGGCAGCCACCGCTGGGAAACCGCCATAGCTGTGCGCCACCAGAGTAACATCGCGACAACCGCTTGCGCGGACTTGCGAAACTATATCCTCTGTGTGGGTCGTCAGATCGATCTGCGCTGACAGGAGATCGGCACGCTCGGCAAGTCCCGACAAGGTCGGTGCAACGGCGGTGTGCCCCTGCGATCGAAGCCTGTCAACAAGCCGTTGCCAACACCAGCCGCCGTGCCATGCTCCATGGATAAGAACAAATGATGCCATTTCTAAATCAGCCCCAGTAACAGCGGTAATCCGGATTTTGCAATCTGTTTAGAGCAGGTATCTGCGAATTTTCATCGCAACGCATTAATCACCCTCCCCAGGCATGCGGTACCGCGCGGAAACTCTCGTTCCATCCTTAAGTAAAGCGCAATTCCAAACAGAATAAAGATCATCACCATGCTCATGCGAACATGCCTTGACGCTGCTTTGATCCAGTTCTCCGATCGTTCTCAAAGCACCTGCAATCTTTTCATGACGGATCATGCAATCGCTGACTGATTCATATGTGGACTGGTTTTTCTCGCAGAATCGACCAGCCGCATTCTCCGTGCCATAAAAATGATCGACGACAATCAGGCCAATCAGAAAAAAGATGACAACAAAAACAAGCATCCGATGCAGCCTTTTTTCATGGCGCGTTTCCGCTCGGCCCACACCTGCAAAGCCATCAACGACAGTCTCGACAAGAGTTAGAAAGAAAGATTTCATGTAGTCTCTCGCCTGAATTCACGTTTCCGCGACTTCGGGACTGAGAAATCTCCTGACCATCGTAGTGATGAGTTTTCTGCTCTCCTCGAAACTAATGCCGGGAACCATCAAGGGCAGCATCGGGGCAGCATCCACTATAGCGATCAACATGGCCGCGGTATCATCGGGATTGAGATCTGGATCGACCTTTCCACCCTCCTGACCAGATTTCAGTGTTTGCGCCAGCAACTGCCGTATGGATTTGGTATTATCTGCAAGGATATCGCGCACCCGATCATTGCGCCCGGCTTCAGCCAGGAGTTCAAACAGGATACGGCAGTGCGCCGTGTCGTCCCAGCTTGTCATGCTCCAGATTTCCGACAGCAACACGGTCGCCACATCCCCTGTCTCCCGCTGTCGATCAAAATAGGTGTGCAGCGTCGAGAGATATTCGTCGGCCATCTGCTCGATGATCGCATCCTTGCTGGGGAAGTAGTGGTAGAGGTGGCCCGGACTCATCCTCGCTTCCTTGCAGATCATCGAGATCGAGGCGCCCTGCAGCCCGTATCGCAGGAAGCAGCGATGGGCCGCCTCCAATATCTCCTTCCTCTTTCCCTCGTGTTGCTCCGGTATGCGTACGCGGCCCATATGATCTCCTAAAATAGAGCGATCGATCTAGCTATCTTGACGACGCGTCAAACTTTTGAATAAGTAGAGTGGTCGTTCAATCTATTATGGAAGACGCCGCACGTCCAGTTCAATCCGACCGACGCGGCTGCTTCCCCTTGAAGCGGGGTATCATGAACAAATCCGTCCTGTCGTTCAAAGCCGTTGTGGCGTGGTTGCTCGCGGCCTTCTTCCTGTTTGGTGCCTACGGAAATACGTTCCTGTCTGCCGATTATGCTGCTGCCTACGCCCGTTGGGGCTATCCAAGCTGGTTCCATTACCTGACCGCTCTCTTTGAGCTTTGCGCGGCGCTGCTCCTGATCGGACACAGAAGCCACTTTTACGGTGCCGTTCTGGGCGCCATCGTCATGGCGACGGCAACCCTGACCACACTCGTCCATGCTGACTACGGCCATTCCTGGGCGCCGGCCATCGTCCTTGCCGCTTCCCTCCTCGTGGCGGTCTTTAATTTGCCTGCGCGCAGGCAAGTCGCTTGAAACATTTGCTCGGGAGCTACCACATGACACAGCCAACCACCCAGGCCGGCGCAGACGAACACGCAGGAGCGGACAACCACACATGGGCCGATCTCCTGGCGGGCCGCCATCTTGCCATCCTCACTGTTCTTGCCAGCGGCGTCCTCCTTTACGCCATGAACCTTTACTTTACGGCAGCGTTGATGCCCTCGATTGTCGCAGATATCGGTGGTCAGCATTATTATGCCTGGGTAACGACATCTTTCGTTGTCGCCGCCATCGTCGCCTCGCTTTTCGTCAGCCGCGTCCTGGACTGGAAAGGGCCCGGGACAGCCTATGTTCTCGGCTTCATCACATTTGCGGTCGGGGCAGCGGGTAATGCCGCGAGCCCAGGCATGGAACTGTTGATTCTCGGCCGTGTCGTTCAGGGTCTTGGCGGCGGCTTGCTGGCAGGTCTCGGCTATGCGGTCATTCGGTCGGCCCTGCCCGAGCGTCACTGGGCGCGCGCGACCGGCGCCGTGTCGGCGATGTGGGGCGTCGGAACGCTGTTCGGTCCGGCACTCGGCGGCGTTTTTGCCGAGCTTGGCCTATGGCGCTGGTCTTATGGCGCTCTCGCGCTTGCCGCCCTTGCCTTCGCGATTCTTGCACAGCGCTCCTTCGGCGGCATGGCCGGATCCGGACATCGCACGACCGTGCCCGTTGCATCACTTGTCCCCCTCATTCTGGCAATCGTCGCAATCAGCCTCAGCTCGCTCGTTCCCATCGGCTGGCCTACATTCGCCATGATCGGAGCGGGACTGGTGCTTCTGGCGCTGTTCGTCATTGTGGAGCGCCGCGCCCGCGATACGATCCTTCCGCACATCACCTATCGGCGCGGCAATTCATTGAAATGGGTCTACCTCACGGTTGCCGCACTCAGCGCCGGTGTGATGGTCGAGACATTCATTCCGTTCTTCTCCCAAAAGATCGCCGGACTTCCACCGCTTGTGGCCGGCCTTCTCGGCGCAGTGCTATCCCTCGCCTGGGTCATTGCGCAATTGTTCGTTGTCTCGATTTCGTCGGATGCCGGCAAGCGGCGTGCCATCCGTCTGGGTCCACTCCTCCTGACCGGCGGCCTCATTGCCTACGGGCTGCTGCAAATCCAGGGAACCGATATTGCCATGGTCGCGATCTGGGCTGCGGTTCTGGCCATCGCCGGCGCTGGCATCGGACTGGCATGGCCGCTGCTCGGCGTCGCGGCCATGAGCGCCACACGCGATCCCGCCGAAGGAGGGAAGGCGGCTGCGGCCATCACGACCACGCAGCTGATCGCGTTCTCCGTCACCTCGGCTCTCTCGGGAACACTGATGGTTGCCGGTGGCGACGCCGTCATTGATGCTGCCCGTTACGTGATCCTCGGCATCGCGCTTCTCACCCTTGCTGGCATTCTTACAGCCGGTATCGCGACGAGACGATAGGGCACATGCCCCTCCGCCGGCGGATTCCGTTCTCGCGGAGGGGCTATTGCCAGAAGAGAGATGCCCATGGAAAAACAGGATATCAAGAACAGTCTGACAGTTGGAGACGTTGCCCGCCGTAGCGGCATCGCCGTCTCGACAGTGCATTTCTATGAGGCCAAGGGCTTGATCGCGGGATGGCGAACAAACGGGAATCAGCGGCGTTATCATCGCGCTGTCTTGCGGCGTGTCGCCATCATCCGCATCGCTCAACGCGCAGGATTGCAGCTTGGAGCCATAAGAGACGCATTAAAGAGCCTGCCGCAGGATCAGGTTCCCGGAAAAGCCGATTGGCTACGACTCTCAGACAATTGGCGACTTATGCTCGATGAACGGATAGAAAGTCTTTTGCAGTTGCGGGACCAAATTACCGGTTGCATCGGATGCGGCTGTCTTTCGCTGGAAGATTGTCCGCTGCGAAATCCGGACGATCGCTTGGCAAAAGAAGGTCCTGGCCCCAGGCACCTCGTGAATAGCACCATCGCGACAATTCGTCAGGAGACGAAAAGCGGGAATGAAACTCGCCGCCAAAGCCGTGCGTAACCATCGTGCCAGAGCGGCGGCCGAAGCTTCTTGGAAACATCTGCCGCGACGACGAGCCCGGCGAACAAGGTGTGATCGGCGACCATCATACTATTGGCGAGCACGCAATCCATTGAAACGGCGGATGCGAACAGACGGGGCCTGCCGGACAACCATTGCCCCCAGACTCCAAAGAGATAACGATCCTTCTGCTTAGCTTGGCCTCCGAATGCGCTGCAATCAGTTCCTGACCTTCCGCAAGCATGGCTAGGTAAAATCCCTCGCTGTATCTTATCGTGTCAACAAGCGAACTATCCGTCTTGATCGACACGAGGATGAGGGGCGGCTCGGCCGAAAGCGAGAAAGCAGCCGTCACGGTCCGGCCCGGGCAGAAACCCGCGCATTCGGATGTGACGATGCAAACTGTCGAGGCCACGCGTGTCATGGTTTCAAGAAATACTGGCTTCGCGATTTCGGAGGCAGAGCCGTTGGTTCCGCATTCAAGTGTGGCGATGCTCATCATGCCATCAACCTTTCAGAAAAGGCTTTTTCGACGGCGAAGTGACCCGGTTTAGCGGCTCTCCATTGACCTTAAACCCGATCATCGTGAATTGGCCGCTCTCCAAAGGGAAAGCCAAATCTCGGGTGACGTGGAAAGAAAAAAGATTATCCGTCCAATGGCGAACGGACAGCACGGTTTTAAAGCTGTAGGCGCTCATATCTGCTTCTTCCAAGATTTATGAGTAATGCGTTCAATCAGTTCTGGTGTTGCCGGAGATAGGCGATCACGTCGCGGATTTCTTTCGATTTTCCGAGACCGGGAAAGGCCATCCATGTCCCTTTGATCATACCCTGCGGACGCTTCAGAAAAAGAGCAAGCTGCTCTTCCGTCCATACGAGACCTCCGGCTGCGGCAGCTCGCATGGCATCGGAATAGGGATAGTCCGAAGCCGCGGCCGCAGGGCGCCCCACGACTCCTTCTAGCAATGGCCCTCGCCTGCTTTCATCAGCATCCAGCTTGTGACAGATCGAGCAGCGTTTAAAGATTTTTTCGCCGGAAACCGGATCGCCGAATTCCTGAGCGGGAACATGGTACGTAGTTGAAACGAGATAAATGCTCGCAAGAAGCGACGCAAAACGTGACATGGCCGAGCTCCATTGAGGTTGAGGCCACGACTGTATAGTTCCTCAACGATAGTTGAGGTCAATATCTGATTTCAGAATTTCATGAATCGCGGTGCGGTCGGTGGCAGGAACCCTCATAGACGTAAGATAGGGTCACAAACCAAAGGGGCCGCACATTGGAAATCACATCCTGTATGCATGTTTTCGCCGACCGCGATGCTTAGACCTTCTTGCGAGATTCGGCGTTCAACAATACAAGCAAACAATTCGAGCGGTTGCGCGTCAAACTGAACCGCTCAAATTGCTCTCATATCCATATGCCACGGCCACCGCTACGCACTGTCGGGATGGTTGACAGCAACGCTCAGCACGCCCGCACCCACGATCAGCTTCTTTCTTCCGGCACTTCCTGCCTAAGCCTCGGCCCGTTGGTGAGTCTGCGACCGAGAGCTACCAGGAATTTATCATAGCGCTCCCCACCCTTGGCGCGAGCAGCGGCCTGCGCGGTTTCCGGCAAGGAAGCAGTCGAGTTTAGCCAAAAACGGATGAACAGGGCGAAGGCTTCATTGGCGATACCAACGTCCCGTTCAAGACGCTGGGTGCTGCGGTCGATCCGGTCAAGCCGTTTGCCGATGGCTGCCTCCTTCCGCTCATCAGCATCCGGCGACAGAAAGGACGCGATGGCGGCTTCGGCAATGAGGGAATCCGATTGCCCCCGCCGCTCCGCGAAATCCGAAAGCCGGCGCTTTAAATCCGGATCGAGATAAACGGAAAGGCGTTGCTTCTTTTCGGGACGCGGCGGCATGACTTACAACTCCATCCCGTCGCCGGGGTCCATCGAAATCTGCCGTGCGACCTGACGCATGTTGCGGGCAAGCGCCCGATTGGTGACGGCATCGCGTTCAGGTTCATCCATGTCGGGATCGAACTCGTTGACGGTTTTTCTTTCCGGCTCCGGCGCTATGTCCTTGTGCGGTTCAAGGCCGGGTTCGCGGCGCAGGCTGGCATTGGCTGTATCGTCGTCCTGCTTGTCCACCTGCTCTTTTGCCGGTTTGCCCTTTGCTGTACCGCCATTCCTGCCAGCCGGCGGGGCCGGGATCGGCTTCAATGCCGACCAGTCATCCGCCTTTGGCAAGAAACCCGCATTCGAGTTGGCAGGAGCCGATAGGAGCCGTTCCCTGAACCGGGCATCATCAAAGTATCGTGCCTTCTTCGTGCGGATCGGTGGAATGCCCGCCACCATGACAATCTCGTCGTCGGGCGGGAGCTGCATGATCTCGCCGGGGGTAAGTAGCGGCCGCGCCGTCTCGGAACGCGAAACCATCAAGTGCGACAGCCAAGGCGCAAGGCGGTGTCCGGCATAGTTCTGCATGGCGCGCATTTCGGTCGCGGTGCCGAGCGAATCCGACACTCTTTTCGCGGTCCTCTCGTCATTGGTCGCGAAGCTAACCCTGACATGGCAATTGTCGAGGATGGAATTGTTCGCGCCATATGCCTTCTCGATCTGGTTCAAGGACTGCGCGATCAGGAACGCCTTGATCTGATAACCGGCCATGAAGGCAAGCGCGCTCTCGAAGAAGTCGAGCCTGCCGAGCGCCGGAAACTCATCGAGCATCATCAGCAGCCGGTGACGACGATTTTTCGCGTGCAGGTCTTCCGTCAATCGCCGGCCGATCTGGTTGAGGACAAGACGCACGAGCGGTTTGGTACGGGAAATGTCGGACGGCGGCACGACCAGATAGAGCGTTGCCGGCCGTTCCTCGCTGACAAGATCGGCAATGCGCCAGTCGCAACGGCTTGTGACGGCCGCGACGACCGGATCTCGATACAGGCCAAGAAAGCTCATGGCGGTGCTCAAGACGCCGGAGCGCTCATTGTCGGATTTGTTCAGCAGCTCGCGGGCGGCGCTGGCGACAACCGGATGCGGTCCCTTCTCGCCAAGGTGCGGCGTGGTCATCATGGCGGATAATGTTGTTTCGATAGGACGGCGAGGATCTGACAGGAAGGCAGCAACACCGGCCAACGTCTTCTCCTTCTCCGCATAGAGAACATGCAGGATCGCGCCGACCAGAAGCGAATGGGATGTTTTCTCCCAATGGTTCCGCTTTTCCAGCGAACCTTCAGGGTCCACCAGAACATCGGCGACGTTCTGCACGTCCCGAACTTCCCATTCGCCCTTTCGCACCTCCAGCAGAGGATTGTAGGCGGAAGACGCTGAATTGGTGGGATCGAACAGCAGCACGCGGCCATGCCTTGCCCTGAAGCCGGAGGTCAGTTCCCAATTCTCGCCCTTGATGTCGTGAACGATGGCCGATCCCGGCCATGTCAAAAGTGTCGGCACGACAAGGCCAATCCCTTTACCGGATCGCGTCGGGGCAAAACAAAGCGTATGCTCAGCACCATCATGACGGAGATATTGGTGTTCGTAGCGGCCGAGCACCACGCCGTCGTCGCCAAGCAGGCCGGCTTTTTCGATTTCGTCGCGCTCGGCCCAGCGGGCGGAGCCGAATGTCTTGACGTCCTTCGCCTCCCGCGCCCGCCAGATCGACATGAAGATGGCGACCGCGATTGCGATCAGACCACCGGAGGCGGCAATGGCTCCGCCTTCGAGAAAGACATTCGGCGCATAGGCGTCGTAGAAATACCACCACCAGAACAGGGCGGGCGGCGGATAGATGGGCTGGCCTGCAAGCTCGAACCAGGGCGAGCCAAGCTGCGGCTGGAAGCCAAGCCGCCATGCCGTCCATTGTGTTGCACTCCAGGTCGCGATGAACACGATCAGCAGAACAACGGTGATTTGCCCCCAAAGCACACGAGTAGCCGACAAGACGGAAACTCCCTTTCAAACATGGTTTCATGTTCAGAGAATGAGTTTCCGAAATGATTTCAACGCCATTGATCGCGTGTATCGTAGGCTGGCGAAGGCGGTCGAAAAAATACTTGCAGGTTGCGGCATCCCATCTGCATCATCCGGTTTGAGACAGTGATTCAGGGACACTCCCATGCCGGCCCGCAACGTTGTTCCCGATGAACATCACCAAACGGCGAAACTGCACGCTTTGCGAAAAGCATCCCGCATCGGATTTACCGATCTGGCCGAAGGCCGGTTTGTCGATGTGCCGGCCGATGAGCTGGAAGGCTTCATCGCCGATTTGGGACGTGAGGCGGGCGAACAGCGCGCAAGACCAAAACGGTCACGATAGTTCAAAGGCCATTTTCATCCAACGCACGGGCAGGCTGGCGCAACCGTTCGGGAATATCTCCCGGTACGCCGGGAAAGGCCAAAAGAAGATCGGCAAACCGCGGCGGATCAAATTCAATGTCCGGCGATCCGGGTATGGCCAGAGCCGCCGTAACACTGCTGCATTCTCCTGCCAATTTTTCGAACTCGTCATCGGCTTTGGAAAGCGTTTTGATTTTCATCGGTCACCTCCGTCTGACGGCTTGCCCTGCATACACCATTTCCGGAGGGAGCACCAAACCGCCGCACATTCGATCCGGCGGCCGAATGTGCTTCACAAGCCAAGTCCGCGCTTGCGGCCAAAGCTCCAATCAACACCACCATCGGCGCGGGCCACGCCGGATATGTGTTGGCCCATGTGCTTCTCGACGGAAGGGGTCCACGGTACAAGGCTGAAGCCGAGACCGTCATCGACCATCGCGAAGCGGCCGGATGCCAGGGTGAAACGCCGGCTGTAGGTGCCGGAAACATATTCCCCGACGGCGGCTTCGCGGAACGGCATGTTCATTTCATGAGAGAGCTTTTCGCCGAGCGCGTCCAGTTCGCGTTGCCGGAGCGTACCGAGAAGATTGCGGGCGAAGATAGTCCGTTCTCCCTCGCGCCGTGCCAGCCTCTCTTCGATCAGATGTTCGGTCCTCGCCTCCATCGCCTGTTGCACCTCCAGCCCGAAGCCGCCGCCGAGATCGACCGGATCGCGGGCGACAAGCTGCCGGTCGAGCCATGTGGCGCCGTTGGCCGTGGTCTGGGCCTCAAGGGAAAGATCGGAACGAACGGCCAATGCAACGCGACGCTCGCCTCTCGCATCCTCGAAAGAGCGCAGTTCGACAATCGAACCGGGCGCGCTGTCGCCAGCCGCTTCAATGTCGGGAAGACGGATATGATGGGTATGGCCGTCCACGCCATCGACCACGGCAAAGGCCGTGCCGCGCAACTCGTCGTCCAGGCCGCGCTCGACCAGACGGCCGATGACCGGCTCACCATGCGCCTCGCCGGACAGCACGTAATCGGCAGCGCCGCGCTCGATGCCCTGCTCCGTCAAGGCGCGGTGCATCCGCTTGATGATGTCGCCGCGTAACCCAAGCTCGCGCAAGGTGGCTTCGGCATCGCCGGATATGATCCATTGGCCGGGACCGACGCTTTCAGCCAGGCCGAGATGTTCGAGGTGACGAAGCCGGCCGACTTTCTGGATCGAATAATCGTCGGGCTGCTTATCCGGAGACGGAGCAACGTCGATGATGCCCTGCTCGTTGGCGTCACGGAGAAGCTGGCGATCAAGCTGTGTCCAGCGGTCGGCCTCTATCTGTCGTTCCAGCGACCGGCTTATGTCCAATTCGGTGCGCGGTCCCAATTCCAGCGTCACGAGATCCTGCGCCCGGTCGCGCAATCCGCTCTTGATATAGTCGCGGTCGATCACGAGGTCTTGCCCATCGTCGGCACGGCCGCGCACGATGACATGCACATGGGGATTGTCGGTGTTCCAATGATCGACGCCGACCCATTCGAGTTTCGTGCCGAGATCCTTTTCCGCCTGCGCCATCAGCTCGCGCGTGAACCGCTTCAGGTCTTCCATGTCGGCGGCATCTTCCGGCGAGACGATGAACCGGAAATGATGCCGGTCGTCCTTGCACTGATCGGCAAATTCCTTTGCGTCGGCATTGTCGGTTTCGGGACCGAACATGCGGGCCTTCTCATGTTGCTCCCCATTGCTCACTTCGTTCGCGGCGCGGGTAACCCCATCACGACGAAGATAACTGAGGTGAGGGGCAAGCGGGCCACGGTCGCCCTTGTTTCGGACAATGCACGCCTTGACAGTGCAAAAACGGGTGCGGTTGGTGATGAGACGATTGGCGCGGACGCTCGCCACCCGGCCACGGGCGAAGCTCGGCCCACGGCCCTTGCCGGACGTGATCTTGCCGGAACGGGAGAGATGCCCACCAGCCTTCTGCGCGGCGGCAAGCGCCTGCGCGACGAACGGCCTTGCCCGCTGGGCCTTGCTGGAGCGGATGCGTCCGGGCCGGACGCGGAAATCGTCATCCCGGCTCATGGGGCCACTCGCTGCGAGGTACTGATTTCGTTGAAAATATTCGATAAATTCAGGGTGCGCACATCGCACGCATAGTCCGCGATGTGCGGAAAGCCGGAAAAAAGCCAATCAAAACAACCGACCGTCCAAGCCGCGATGTGCGGCCTTTTATCTTGCCATGATTCGGATGCCGCCGCCGCCCCTCCCCGCCATTCCACATGAGCTACGATCATGTTCGTTAAACCACCCGGCACCACGAAATTCATGGCCGTTCCTCCTGCTTTTCGGACCGGCGCACGAATAGACCATCGGACGGCGGGGCAAGCGCCGAAAGATCGGTGATCGTGCCGACGCCGGCCTGTCGGTCGGAAGGACGATCAACCGCCATCTCCTCGTTGCCAGCGGGAACCGTCACCCGGACGACAAAGAGCGGCGCGATGGACCATTCGGAGCGCGCCGGACGATCCGCCGTGCGATAAGCAACGGCGGCGTCCGCGTCGATCTGCGGGACGATCTTCGCCATGTAGGCGATCGTCTCGGCGGGCAATGGATCACCGGTGACAAGATGCTTTTCGTAACGGCCGGGACCGGCATTGTAGGCGGCGAGGAAGCCCGGCGAGCCATAGAGATCGTGCAGTTCCGCGATATAGGCAGAGCCCGCCAGAATGTTGTCGCGAGGATCATAGGGATCGTCGCCAAGGCCATGCCGGATGCGCAATTCCGCCCATGTCGCGGGCATGATCTGCATCAGGCCCATCGCGCCTTTTGGCGAGATGGCGTGCGGATCATGATCGCTCTCGGCCTGCATGACGGCGCGTATCCAGCGTTCAGGAATGGCGAAGCGCTTGGCCGCTTCCGCGATATGACCGGCCAACGGATCGGACGACGCGACGGCGGTCTTTGTGCGCGACGGCGACAGCGGATCGGCCATTGCCGCGCATGGCAGCGTGACGATCATGGTCGCTGCCATCAGCAGCGCAATGATCGCAGGGACGGCAGCGCAAAGTCCGCCGTCCCGATTGCCCATCAGCCTGCCATCGTGCTCGCTCTGGTCAAGGGCAAGGCTTCGCCGCCGGCCAACATTTTCCGGACGGGCATCGTCGCAAGACGTGTCCGTTTTCCGGAAAACAGGCCGTCGCCCTTGACCGCCGCTGCGCGCGACGGCCGCCCGGTGGGCGATCGGGTCGAGGGGAGTGATCGGCGTTCGATCGATCAAGGGGAGTGAGCCTGACAGGCGATAGGAAAGATGGCAGCGCATGAGGGTCACGCCTGTTCGTCGCGCCGCGTCTTGCGCGTCCAGTGGAGATTCCAGACGTCCTTCCTGGTGTCGGACTCGAACATGCGGGCGCGGATCGGTTCGACAAAGGAAGGATCGTCGATGGTGACGGAGAGATATGCGCCTGCGCGCTCGCCGGTTCGATCCCATGCCGCGCCGACTTCGAGGCCATCGGCGAAGATACGATGGTTCGGCGCGTTCTCGGCGTCCGTCTCATCGATGGGAAGGATGGTCACTTCTGCATCGAGGGTGAGTGTGCGGATGCGGCCGAAAAAGCCATCGGCCTTATGGGTGAAGGTTCCAATCTGAACCATTGTCTGTTCCTTTCACGGTTGGAGAAGCGAGCCGTTCACGGCTCGTCGGAAACCGGCTCGCGGAAACTTTCCGCGACCGGATCGGGATCGTCGGTGGTCCAGAGCGGGATTGCCCTGCCGACGACGGTTGTGAGGGGCAGCGGCCCGAAATAGCGGCTGTCGAAGCTGTCGGGCGCGTCCCAGTTCATGAAGAAGGCTTCGCCGGCGCGAAGCGTCCGGCAGCCTTGCCAGAAGGGCAGCGGACGGCCTTGGCCGTCGCGCTCGCGGGCATGCCCATACGTCATGCCGTAGGCGGTGATCTCCGCGCCGTTGCGGCAGACAGTCGTTCCGGAAAGCGCCAGCACGCGCTTGAGGAGCGGCAGGCCCTTCGGCAGATAACGGCGCTCGTCAAGGAAGCCGGCCAAATCGTGGGGCGGCATAACGACCGCAAGGTCGGTGACGTCCAGACGGTCGCCCTTTGACACATCCAGCGAAACGATCCGGTAGAGGCCGAGCGGCACGCTGGCCGATGCGTTCCAGATCACGCGGACAACGGGCGGGTTCCAGACCGGCAGCGCGATCAGCGCCATGCCGGCCAGCATTGCGAGGAGCGTCAGGCGGCGGGCGGTCATGGCTGAAACTCCCGGCGCAGCATCCATGCGCGATGCTGTTCGCGGCCGTAGGCCCGGAACGGCTCGTTGACGGTGAGACGGTTGTGGATGTGCCGCCAGTGATCCGGCGCGACGTCGGCCGGATCGATGCCGCTCCGCTCAATCGCGTCGATGACGTGCAGCACCTTTTCGACCTTCGGCCAGCCGTGAGTGCGCAACAGGATTTCGCCGCCGGGATCGACCAGCGGCACGGTCTGGTAACTTTCGCCCGGTGCGATGGCGCGCAGAATGTCGATGCGGGAAACGACGGTGCCGTAATCGTTCGCGGCCCATCTGACGAAAGCGAAGATCACGCCGGGATCGAAGCCGACGACGCGGCGATAACGGTCGATACGCTGCTCTTCGGCGATCCTGCCGAAATGAATGCGCTGCTCGATGCGGTTCTCTCGCCATGTCAGATGAACCAGCGTGCGAGGAGAGGAAGCGCCTGCCTTCATCGGCCGATCCTCCGGCCGAACGGCTGCGTGAATGCCCCCCCAAAACCGCGATTTTCGGCGGGTCGCGTTAGGAAGAATCCGAAGGATTCTGAGTTAGCAATGTTAGGAGCGCGGATTGCTGAAAGAATCCGGGCGGTTAAACCCGGTTTCGGTCCCCGATAGCACGGGTTTCCGGTCCCTGATAGCACGGGCCTTGCGGTCCTCGATAGCACGGGTCTATCCACAAGTTGCTCACAATCTGATCGGGCGGCGGCGCGGCAAGCGCAGCGCGGCCTTCATGGGATCGGTTGGCGTCGGTTGAAAGGTCAGGCGGATGCGGCCGTCCGGGTCGGTGACAAGTTCCAGCCGGTAGCCGGGAAGCGGCTGGCGCTGGACGATGGCGCGCAGGTCATAGGCGAAATGCTTGAGCGGCGAGAGCGAACCGGACTTGAGATGCAGGTGTTCGAGATCGAAACTCCAGCCCCATGTCTGACGACCGCCATGCTTGCGCACGAGACGGTAAAGCCAGCGTTCAAGGCCGCCGGTCAGATCGAAATAGGCGCGGTCGATGGTGAGGATCAGGGCGTCGTCAATGACGCCGGCATAGAACCAGTCCGCCAGGATGAGTTCTATGCCGAGCGGCCGGCCGGCTGCATCCAGTTGCTCTTTCCATTCGGCGATCCATGAGAAGCGGTGCCGCCGCCGCTCCGACGGCTGGCGGATCGACGTGACAACCGTAGTGGATTGCAGCCGGTCGAGCGCCGCCTTCAGTCGTTCATAGCTGCGGGCGGAATCGTCACGGTCGATGAAGGAGAGGATTTCGTAAGGCGTGGCGAACATGAAACGCGAGGTCTGCAAGCCGTTGTCGCGGGCCTGAACGATCTGCGACGCCGCCCATATGAGAATATCGGCGTCCCAGATCGTCGCCATGCCGTGTTCGGCCGTCGCCTCGACGCGGATTGATACGTCCCCCATCCGGAAGTCGATCGGCGTCACGCGGCGGGACTTGGCGAGCGAGAAGAAGGGCCATGACATGAGATCCTGCGCATCGCGGGCGGCGATGTCGCCGCCGCATGGCCGGAACAGTTCGAGTTGCTGTCCCTGATATATCCGGTGTGAGGACATGAACGGCGACGTCCGGTCAGCACGCGGCATCTGCGGCAAGGTCAGTCTCTGCGTCCGCTTCGGTGTCCAGCGTTAGCAACAGTCGGGGTGGTGCGGCTTCGGACGTCGATAGACGGGCGGCCGCATCAATCCATGCCTGAAGGTCGGCGACGGTATAGACGACGCGGCCGCCGAGCTTGTGATAGATCGGGCCGGTTCCGTCGCAACGGTGCTTTTCCAGCGTGCGGGGAGAGAGGCCGAGAAGGCGCGCGGCCTCTATGGTGCGCACGAAGCGCGGCCAGTTGGATTCGGTCTTCTGCTGCATTGCGGGCCTCCATCGCAGTCGTTGCCGGAACGGCGGTTCGGTTGCGAGGATGGCGAAAATTATGCGGTTCGGCGGAGTGACAAAAATCAGCGCCCAGGTGAATGTCCCCCCATGCCGGTCACGGCAGGACCGGCATGGGGGAACCGTCAACGACGGCGCGGCCGGTCGGGAAGTTTCGGCACGGGGCAAAGCAGGCGTAGATAGTCGCCGTCTATCAATTCCTGAGCGATGGCGAGGAGCCGGCCGATACGCCTGCGTTCGGGGGTATTTTTCCAGTCGATCGAGCGCAGCTTGCCAATCTCGGCATTGAGAAGAATGCTGGCGATTTCCTGACGCGATGCGCCTGCCTGCACGCCGTCCCATGCGCGCAGCATCAGGCTCAACCTGTGAATCTGGTAGCGGGAAAATCGTTGCCAGCATGGCAGCGGGCCGGACGGCTCTCCAGCCAGCCAACGGCGAATACGCCGGACGCATTGCTCGCGCTCATGGTAATATTCGTCAGGCGGCATCTTCATGGCCGCATTGATGATCCGGCGTCCGCATGGAAGCCAGACATAATGATCGCCATCATCGTCCCTGACAGTCGCGTGAAACCCGTCCGCCGCCGTCTGGCCGACAAATGGCGGCGCGTGAGGATCGAGAAACGGGCAACCGCGAAAACCGCGCGGGGCGGGTTCAATGATGACGACGGCGGGGAAGAGTTCCGGACGCCAGATCGGTCGAACGGCCGGAGCCGGACGGAACGGATCGGCCGGGAAACATGACGCCCCACCGATGGGACAGCTCCTCTTCGGCTTCGCGCCGTTTCGTGTCGCCGGCATCGGTGCTTTCGAGCGCCTGCCGATAATCGTTCCGGTATTGCTTATTGCGGCGAAGATACTCGAAGGTCACACCACCGCGATCAAGAAGGCCCAGTTCGTGCTCGAACCGTGGCGAAGTCCAGTCCTGCAATGCTTCCATGCCACTCCCCTTGGGAAACTCGACCTTGGGAGCGTGTGAGTATCGGAGAAGTTTGCGGGGCCGGAACACAGATAATTGGAATGCAATTCTTGCTTGAAATTGACAAGTGCAACCCGCTATTGCATGCGTGTTTCGAGAAGATGGCGATAGCCGATTTCGGTCATCCAGCGGGCACGGGCAAGGTGCGTTTCGTGGATGCGTCTGGCGCGTTCCGGGTCGGCTTCCACGTCGATGCCGAAGATGATGCGCACGGCATCACGCCAGTCCGCCCCTTCCTCGTCGGCGTCCAGAAGACGCAGATAGGTGGCGAGATGGGCTTCGTCGTAAGCGTTGACCCTCTCGGTCAGCGGCGGGCCGTCGTCCCGCAATGGCTTGGTCACGGATATCCCCTCACGACATTCGCCCTTGATCGTCCAACAGCTTGCCGTTTCGCAAAGCAAGGGCTTTATGGCAGAAACAGGCTGCGATTTCAGAATAGCCGCATACCAGTTTTACGTTGGCAGAAAGTATTATCCGGTTTCCGCAAATGTTTCAGGGCTTATTGGTGGACTTTTTTTGCTTCATCAGCATGACGCCCACGCCCTGATCTGAAGTCAGAAACATGATCCCTGCATTTTCCAGCGTGCGGCGAATCCGATCCTCCGTACTCTCGAACACTCGAAGACCGCTTTTCGATTCAAGCCGCTTCAGCGCGGTAAGCGATACCACGGCTTGTTCGGCGAGCGTTTCTTGCGACCAGCCAAGCAATGCTCGTGCTGCCCGTATCTGTTCGGAAGAGATCATGGCGATCAACTTCCGCAGGCCGGACAGCACATTCCAGAACTACGACTATAATAGTCGCTTTTGAATGCGTGCGCCAGAGATAAAGCACGATTTTTATTGAAGACTGAGGAGGGAAGAGAAAATTTCGAGCGACTGATTCGGTTGTATGATCGGATCAATAGCCGACGGCTGATCGGCCGCAGGC
>RCUT01000274.1_pt1 | contig 28089 bp, 18 predicted proteins | sample 2166171 | NCBI WGS metagenome assembly RCUT01 (sample SAMN09932757, study PRJNA488358) | compost metagenome | isolation source: compost soil in 4-hydroxybenzoic | place: Germany: Experimental Botanical Garden | reverse complement strand
AGTACCGACAGCGGAGTACTGGCGGACGGGGGTTCAAATCCCCCCGGCTCCACCACATTAACATCTAAAGACGTCCATGGACGTCTTTTTTTGTGTCTGAAAGCCAGAGAATACGCGGCTTTCAAGGCCATTGGCGTCCACGAACGTCCATGAGCAGCTACGCCTTTTGGCATTCCAGATGGCATTCCAAGCCCGTAGGTGCTAATTTTTGGAATGCCAAAATCAAGTCTGGAATGCCAATGTGCGCACAAGCTACCCGTCTCTCTGAACTCAAAGTCAAATCTGCCAAGCCTGCTGAAAAGGACTACGTCCTATTTGATGGCGGCGGACTTCAAATGCGAGTGAGAAGCAATGGCTCGAAGCTATGGAACTTCAACTACCGACACCCTGTGACGAAGAAGCGGATCAACATGGGACTGGGAACCTTTCCCGAAGTCTCGTTGGCGCAAGCACGCAAAGGTTCCGTTGAAGCGAGGGAAGCACTTGCCCACGGCATCGACCCTAAAGAGAAACGGGATGCTGTGCTGCAAGCTAAACAAGCTGCGACTGAGCACACACTCCAGAATGTGGCGACGTCCTGGTATGAACTGAAGAAGGATGCTGTGACGCCGGCCTACGCTGAGGACATCTGGCGCTCGCTAACATTGCACATATTCCCGGACTTGGGCTCCACACCGATCTCAGCCATCAGCGCACCGCAAGTCATCAATCTGCTCCGACCACTCGAAACCAAGGGTAGCCTTGAAACCGTGAAGCGACTGACGCAGCGGCTCAACGAGATCATGACCTACGGGGTCAACTCGGGACTGATTCACGCGAACCCGCTCAGCGGTATCCGCTCCGTCTTCAAGAAACCGAAAAAGAAAAACATGGCGGCTCTACCCCCCGAAGAGCTGAAAGAGCTCATGGTGGCAATCGCCAATGCCAGCATAAAAAGAACAACCCGCTGCCTGATCGAGTGGCAGCTCCACACCATGACCCGGCCAGTCGAGGCAGCAACCACCCGTTGGGCAGATATTGATATCGAGAAGAAGATCTGGACGATTCCTGCGGAGCGCATGAAGAAGCGCCGCGCGCACATTGTCCCGCTCACGGAGCAGGCTCTCGCGCTCCTGGAAGCGATCAAGCCATACAGTGGACATCGGGAATTTGTGTTCCCCGCAGACCGGAACCCCCGCACGCACTGCAACAGTCAGACCGCTAACATGGCGCTGAAACGAATGGGCTTTGAAGGCCGCCTGGTCAGCCATGGCATGCGCTCAATGGCGAGCACCATCCTCAACGAGCATGGCTGGGATCCTGAACTTATTGAGGTAGCACTGGCCCATGTCGACAAGGACGAGGTTCGCAGTGCTTACAATCGGGCGGATTATATCGACCGCAGACGCCCAATGATGGCTTGGTGGAGCGATCACATCCAGGAAGCAGCTACCGGCAACCTTTCGATGTCAGCTATTAAGGAAAATCGGGACAGAAAGGTTGTACCGATACGCTGATTATTAGTAACTGCAGTATAGGAGTCTATAAAACGAATGGAATTCAATTCATAAAGGGCCTCACTTTAAGACTGCAGACGTCTCAAAAACTTGAGACGACTCACTGTGCTGCAGCAGGTTCAATCTCTGAGCGCAAAAGCGTATGTCACACTACCTCGGCCGACAACGCGTAGTTTTTTCCTGCCGCGACTTGAGAACGGGTTGTCGATCAACAGAGATTGTACCCGGTTTGGATCGGTCGCGTTGGAGATATAGAGGACTCTGTATTTATTTTTGGTATCAGCACTGTATCGCTGAGCAGCTACTAGCTCAGTTGGGCCAAGCTCAAAACGACAGGGGTTACCAGAGCTAGCCTTAACCTCGTAGTAATAGGTAGCCTGCCTGTCTCTCACAACAAAGTCGTAGCCTAGACTGTCGTCTCCGCTGTTAGTAGCAAGAATAATGTCGCGGTATCCTGACACCCAACAGTTTTCATCCAACTCCATGCCATGCTTTTGTAGATGATGCCGCTTGATCCACTCAAACGCCCATAGCTCGCCAATGAAACCAATAGCCTTGCGCTGTTCATCCGACATTTGCGTATCAGGTGGTGGTCGATTCCCTCCTCTACTTCCAGCGCCTGAAATAGTTCTACCAGGGTGCGGTGAAAAATCGGCAAGCAAACAAGACTCCGTCGAATCGCCAGACAAATTGGTTGCCTCACTCAATCTGGCGCGAAGTGCGTTAGCTAATTCAACATAATTTTCCGTAAGCGCTGAAAAAGACTCGCCGGCGAAGGCGATCTGGACTCTCAGACGGCGCTGTTGCTCTCTCGCCTGCTTTGCTGTCTCTTGTGCGTCGTGTATTGCAGCTAGTGATACCCCCCAGTCTTCAGGCCTTTGACTAGCTAACCTCCCACTCGGCCAATCACCGTCTATGGTAAGCCATTGGACAATAAGATCATCATTGAGCAAGCGGAAGTCATTCCAGCCGCGCTGCTGGGCCAGCACTGGCAAACTCATTTTTGCCGCACTCAGATCCTGCCAAAGCGATTGACAGGACTGCGCAATCTGCTCGTGGGTTGAGCTCAGCCAAGTCGATACTAGCTTGCCATAGCGCAGCACAAAATTTTGCAAAAAATTAATATTCTGTTCGCGGCACTTTCTTAATGCTGGTATCTGAGACGGTAAATTCGTAGCTAAATGTTGTTCATGCAGCCAACCCAATACATACTCCTCAATCACCAAGTCTGGCAGGTCATCGTATAATTCAAACCAATCAGAATCGGGGGGCAGAGCCGCCAGCTCAGCGCGAAGCTGCAGATAACGCGCCAGTGAGTTCTGGTTATCGAAATCCCCAATTAAGTTAGACCGTAAATGCTCCATATATTGAAGCTCACGACGCTTGAGGTGTGCTTGAAACTGCCGCGTATGCAGTTCTTTGTTGTTGATCGGGGAGTAGTATTTCCCTAGTCTGCGCAGAGCTCCATTGAGCATAGTGAAATCCAAATTGAATGCACTCTGGAGCCCGCGAAAGTCAGCTACCTGGCTCAAACGAGTCAACAGCTCACGTGGAGCGACACCGAAGATGACTGCTAGGTCGTTGCAGCACTCCAACAGCACCTCCTCTCCTACATCATCGCGCTCTAGTAGCTCCACCAGTTGTTGCGACACTTCATCCTGGCTGTGTAAGACCGCCAGAACATGGGCAAAACGGATCTGTGCAGACAGGTCCGCTTGGGACATACGGCGAACGACATGGACCGAAGACACCTCCATTCCCAGGATATCTGCGATTTCTTCGTCGCTCGGCACCACTTCCCCATCAGGGAGGCGCATCATCAGGCGAAGAAAAGCCGCTTCCAGTCCAGCGGCAAGGCCGGGCTGATTTAGCGCCACAGCCAACTGTTCATGGATCTCTGCAAGCAAACTGAAATCGGGGGACCGAACACTCTGCGCTACTAGAATGACTTGGTTACCTATTCGCGTAGTCAATGCGCCCCGCAGTCCAACAGGTAGCGCGCGGGGCTGCCCCCCCATGGAAACGGAAATGCGTTGCCCGACAAGGAAGCACAAAGAACTGGTGTTTTGTCGCAGCCGGGCAAAGTTTTGCGGTGTACGCCGGAAGAGCCAGCCGCCCTTGGACTCGGCGGCGCAAAGAATGAATTCAACCAGCCAGGCGCCATACAAGTCCGGCAGCAAGGGCAATGACTGGACTTCGTCAATTGGAATGCCATCAATGTGCACTTCGAGCGCCTGCTCACTGAGCCGTATGAAGTGCCCAGGTGCCCGAGTCTGGAGATGCGTCCAAGCGCCTTGGCGGTCCTTGATATCGAACTCGAAGAGTGGATGTCCGAGTTCTTCCAAGAGCCGGGTCTTTGCCGAGTCTTCTTCATCGATGAAATAGACGGGCTGGGCTGAAGCCTCCAGCGTCAATGGAACAGTAGAAATCTGGCCCCCAGAGGATACCGGAATCACTTTAATTTCGGGGTAGCGCCCTCTTCGTGCGACCTCATTCCACGCCTCGCTGAACAGTTCCTTAAAGCGGCGCACGTCCCGCGACTCAGTGATGCCCTGCTCTGCAGCCGCTACATAGACCTTGAGCGCACGTTCAGCGTCATCAGGATCATTCAAAATACCCAAGCCAGCGGCGCGCATCCGCCGGGTATAGCCCTCATTCAGCAGCCTTGCTATTGGGCGCGCAACGAGCGGCAGGAATCGGGGTTTCTGATGATCATCGTCGCTGGAAAAATGCCATGCATCCTTCGGAGTTACAAATACCATCTGGTTGGCATTGTCCACCACCGGCACCCAAGGCACTTCCGTCAAAAATGCCTGGAGTGGGGTTGGCCATTCTACGTGGCCCCATGATGCGCCCCGGGCCGACATGATGAAGCCAAAATACTCCTTCGAAAGGTTCTGAACTGCACGCAACACCTGTACAGCAAAGTCGCGGCGCAAATCTTGCGGGAACTGGAGCGAGTCGGTCTGGCCTGGTAAACGCCAAGCTCGTAGTTCGCAGTGATAATTCGTGTTGGGATGGGGAATTTTTTCAGCGAATTGACCGAGCACATTTCGCCACACTCGACTGCTCTGCTCATCCAGATCAGTTACTGCCGAAGTGATCAACCGCACCATCTGCCATGCTCTCAACTCCTGTTGTATCCGCCTCGATGAACCTGTTGGCTGCAAGCAATCACGGACGCCTAAAGCTCCAAGAAAGTGATGCCACTGCACCACGTCTCCGCCACCTTTCCACTCCTTAAAATCCGGTAACAGCCGGCCTGATGCCGCTGCCAGTTCAGCAGACAGCGTACTGCAACGCTGCAACAATGTTTCCAGCGCTTTACCGTTCGAGGAAGACCAACCATTCCCAAACATTGCCTCGGAAGCAGGTACCCATCCTTGCCTGGCGGGAAGGAAAAACTTGAGTTCACAAATCTCAGGAGTCGAGATCAACCAGAAGCGCAATGCCGCTTCGAGTGCCGCCATTTTCGTGCTGTGCGCCGCCTGACTGGAGGTAATGCCTGCCAACGTTCTCATCACACCACGGGTGTCGTACTCTCGAACCAGTTTTCCGTTGACCAAAAAGGTATGAGCTGGTCGGTACCCGTCCTTGGTCAACCAAGGGATCTGCGGGCTGACGAAGGCAAACCACTCATGCAGCTTCTTTGGTAGTCTCGTTAACGGTGCGTGCTCGCCATCGTTCTCATCCTCGGCCCCCACCCGGGCGGCAGGAGGGAAGTAGATGTCGGTCGTTCTGGCTTTCCTCTTCGATTTGATCTGTGAGCTTGCAATTAGCTCGCCGTCCTGACCCAACAGGAAGCGTTTGTCGAACAAGGCTGAGGGACTGTCCTTCAGACTAATCGCAACCTCGTCGTAGAAAAGTGCCCACGATTCTATCGATGCGTTTTTTTCGTGAAGACGTAGAGCAATTGCCTCAACCCATTGCGCCATAGTTTCGGGCGTAGGATCGAAGCCCTTACCAATCTGGTCGAAAAACGCGACAAATGCATCGCGCTGAAGAGCTGTCACGCTGGAGGTTAAGATATCCGTCAATGTGGCTGAGACAATCGCTTCGCTGGAGAACATGGCTCCAGGGGCGGTGTCCCATATATAAGTACTGACAGCAGGTGCCCAACGAAAACCACCCGCAGCTGACACCGGAAGGATGGGTTGTTCCAGGAACGATGAATCACTTTCGCTGAAAGTTCGCCTTATAATTTCGTCATACGGATTACGCCAACACATCAAATCGATCACTGCACCAGGTGACGTGGGCCAGTCCTGCTCAATGAGGAACTCAATCCCCGGACGCACAAGTTTTGCTGCTGACTGAATGAAATATTGGTTCAGACCAATGCTTCCATTGATTGAGCGACGATCCATTTTCGTATAGAAATTGGCATTGATGTAACCAGCGAACGGAGCCACGGCATCTGCGCCAAGCGGGAGAAAACAGTACAGCAAACCTTGTTCGACGGAGGCATCTAGGCGCACCACAACTGTAATACGTGCCGCCCCCTGCCAGTCCTGCCATTTAGCAGGTAGCTCTCCCTTGCCGACGCTGTCGTCGAGTTGCTGGCGAAACTCCACGGCGTCAAGATCTGCACCCAGGAAGAGAAACTCTTGCTTGTCACCGACCGCAACACGTTGGATGTCCACCTGGTCTCGTTTCCAGGACTGCCGCACCGTGCGACTGAGCGTATGCACCTGCCCAGGCTCACGCTCAATGGTGATGCGTGCCAGGCGTTCGAGAAAGAGATGAAGCGGTGTCTGCAACGCGCACAACCATTCAACCTGATCAAGGACGGATGCTCTTGCTTGCGCAGAGTCCAGCGGCATACGAACAACCGATGCGAATCCTTCGGACGCGAACCTCGGGATCAACCCCGGACGATCCTCTGCAACAACGGGCAGGAACCAGCACGGCATGTTCCGCAGGATTTCACCCGCAAGCACAGGATCCTCGCCTGTCTCCGTCAGAATGGTCTCGATATCGCCTTGCTCAGCGAAGCGAAAGCAGTAACCGTCAAAATTGGTGCCGCCCGCACTATCACTGACGGAATAAACCTGCGGCCAGCGGCAAATTTGAAGCACACTGCGAAAACCGAGCCCCTTGTTACCGATGCTTTCGTTTACAGATTTACTGCTCAGCGCGATTTGCGTAATAGACTCAAAGTTTCCCGCGCGAAAACCGTTCCCCCGGTTGGCAACGTAGAGACAGCCATAAGGCAGTTCGCCTGGGGAGAAGACAACTGCGACCTCACCATCATTGCAATCAGTTGGGTGAGCATCATGAGCATTCTGGATTAGTTCGACGAGAAACCGATTTCCGTAGTCGTCAGAGACGTTCAACGAAAGATTACGAGCGCTCTCATGAACTCGACTCTTGCCACGAGTAGCAAGGTAAGCCTCGATTTCCGCACGAGTCTTAGATTCGATTTCCCGCCGGATTTCCACAGGTCTGGAAGGCGCTTCGTATTTGCTCATGATGGTCTCCGACCGTTATCCAGCTAAAGGCTGCACTGCCCCCCAGCTGGACAGGCAGCGTTATGCCCTGACAGATCTATGCATGCAGGATACGAAATAAATACTCGACGATTTTACCGGCCGAGGCATTCGAGTCGGTATTCAGATCGTGTGCAGCGTGCGGACTATATCCGCAGTAAAAGGTGTCTTGTAGTCCAGGTAATTCCTGCCGCTGTGATCGGATGGGCATGCATGGCGCTGTACACGACAGCAACAGACAGAGGATTACCTTTTCACGCAAGGTTCCTCTAGGTCGATGATCGCCGGATCTGGCCATCGCCTCGAACAATTTATGCACAAAGCACGAGAGATGGAACATCTCGTCCTCACCCATGACAAGCCGTTGGTTGAGCGTGACGCTAACATGGCAATCGAAGCGTACTTGATTGTTGATCGATGGCAATGTACGTCCAGGCCAGAGGAATTCACTGGCGGCCTCCAGCACATCCGGCTGCACGCCATCGATAGCAAACACAAACGCTTCGCGCTCGCACTCTTCGCCCTCAAGTCGTCGACTACAATGCAGCACGACTGACGGCACTAATGGCTCTCGAGACGAAGCATCCCGTAACTCCACATCGATGAGAAAACCGATATGCTCCAGATCAGCTAGTGCGTTCAGGATGATTTCGACCAGTTGCTTACGGTAATCTCTGTTTAGCTGTCCCTGGTGTTCAAAAATAGCCCCTTCGATTTCCTTGATTTCCCAAAGGATACGATGCAGGGGAGGTGTTGTACGGTTGTACCAATCCCGCAGTTGCTGCACGATCTCGGATTCCGGCTCAACAAAAGCGGCATGAGCCCTAGTTTGCCGAAGCACTTGCAACTCACTCTGCAGCCTCACGATTTCTGACTGGGCAGCCCGGAGTGAGGTCTGAAGCTGCTTGTCACGTGCTTTGAGGCTTTTGACTAGTTCATGACCAGCAGCAAGATTACTAAGCCTGGTTTGTCCTGCAATCGGCCCCTCGAAACGGGCCACTGGCACGCGCTTACCCTGCCCGAGCAGTTGATCACACCAGGTGGCAAAGGTCATATTTTGTGCAGCTGCTAGTGTTATGCCGCCCTTGAGCGCGCGATCAAGTTCCGTGTCGTCCAGTGCGGAAAAATCTGCCAGGACACCATACTTACTCAGCACACTTAGTTGTGCTGCTTTAGCTTTCCTCTCCAAACCCACGCTTTGCGCTCCTTGACACGGCGATTCTGCTGGCACGTAGCCGAGAGGATGCCAGCCGGCAGGGCAAACTGCCAGTAGTCGAATCTACCAAACTAAGTCCTTTGGAAGCGTTCGCTCAAGCAGGATCAGCTCACCACCGAATGCGCATTGATTTGGCCGCCGCGCAATGGCACGGCAATGCGTACTCAATTTCCAAACGTGGAATTTCTCAGATCGCCGCGTGACCTCAGCTAATTGCCGCCTGCAATTCCAATCAAAAAAATCTCAAACCTATATCACCTCTGTGAACGCCCCACAGTATCGACTGCCGTCGGGGATTCGGCGTGCCGTTTCTGCATCGGCACGCTCATCACTTGAGAGGATCTGCGTATGTATACCCCTTGCCCAAGCTGCAACTCGGGACGCGTCATCACGAAAAATCTCGGTAAACAAACGGGTGGATTAATTGGCGCTGCAGGCGGTGCCGCCAGTGGCGCCGCTGGCGCTCTGTCAGGCGCGGAAACCGGCGCGGTACTAGGGGTAGTCGGCGGGCCGGTTGGAATCGCAATTGGCAGTATTGCTGGGGCTCTTCTCGGTGGCCTGTTTGGCGGAGTCGCGGGGGGCATTGCCGGGGCCACGTTGGGTAAGCAAATCGATGACAAAGTGCTGGCTAATTACCAATGCCTGGAGTGTGGCTACAACTTCAGCGTCAACCGTTAAGCCTTTGTGAACTGGCGTCGTTTGCTGAAAGGACGCCCTTTCCCATTCATTCGCAAGGAATCACTCCAATGGCACATCTCATCGAAACCATGGCCTACGCTGGCTCCACCCCGTGGCATGGCCTGGGCAATCAACTCCCCCAGAAGCAGCCCATCGAGGTCTGGCAACGTGAAGCCGGCATGGACTGGCAGATCCAGGAAAGCCCAGTGCACTTCAAGTCGGATACTGTCGGTCACCTTGGCACTATCCACTCCTTCCCCGAACAGAAAGTGCTCTACCGTTCTGACACCAAAGCACCGCTGTCAGTGGTCTCCCAGCGCTACCACACGGTACAGCCGCGTGAGGTGTTGGAGTTTTATCGCGACCTCACCGAGGCCTCCGGTTACGAGTTGGAAACGGCTGGCGTGCTCAAGGGGGGGCGCAAGTTCTGGGCGCTGGCGCGTACCGGGCAAGGCACGGCACTCAAGGGCAACGACCAGGTGAACGGCTACTTGCTACTGGCGACCTCCTGCGACGGCACCCTGGCCACCACAGCAACGCCGACCACCGTGCGCGTGGTCTGCAACAACACCCTGACCATCGCCCTGGACGGCACTAGCCGGGCGATCAAGGTGCCGCACAACACCCGCTTCGATCCCAAGGCAGTGAAGAAGCAACTCGGTATTGCAGTCTCGCAATGGGACGACTTCATGTACCAAATGCGAACACTGGCAGAACGCAAAGTGCAATGGCATGAGGCACTGGGTTTCTTCATGAACGTATTGTGCGGAACGGCACCGACCGGCGCTCTGCCGGAGGTACTGCCCAATGAGCGAGCCCTGCGTAAGGTGCAGGAGATGTACGAAGGACGTGGTCGCGGCAGCCAACTGGAGTCGGCACGCGGAACCGCCTGGGGTCTGCTCAATGCTGTAACCGAGTACGTCGACCACGAACGCCGTTCCCGAAGCAACGAGTACCGCCTGGACTCGGCATGGTTTGGTCAGGGGGCGCAGATCAAGCAACGCGCCCTGGATGTCGCTCTACAACTCGCCGCCTAACCCTGACTCACATCAACCCTCGCGCCCGGTCAGCCTTGTGCTGGTCGGGCGTTCTTATGCCTGCAGGTAAAGACGATGAAAGCAACGTCATTGAATAGCAGCACCCGAAAGAAACGTCCTGCCTTGCGCCTTATCAGCACCAAGGAGCTGCCCCGCGAGGACTGGCTGAAAATCCGCAAACAAGGCGTCGGCAGTTCGGATGCCGCCGCCGCTGTGGGTCTGAATCCGTACAAGTCGCAGCTGGAGCTGTGGCTCGAGAAGACAGGTCGCGATGCCAGCATGCTCAAGGTCGATCCTCAGGACGAGGAAAGCCCCCTGTACTGGGGCAATGTGCTAGAGCCTATCGTGGCCTGGCATTACAGCAAGCGCAGCCAGCACAAGGTTCGACGGATAAACGCTGTACTACAGCATCCCGATCCGGCGCTCCCCTGGATGCTTGCCAATATCGACCGCGAGGTGATCGGTGCCGACGACGTGCAGATCCTTGAATGCAAGACCGCCGGCATAAACGGGGCACGCCTCTGGAAAGAGGGCGTGCCCGAATATGTGCAATTGCAAGTCATGCACCAGCTTGCAGTCACTGGCACGCAGGCCGCTGATGTAGCGGTGCTGCTCGGTGGCCAGCATCTGGAAATCCATCGCATCACACGCGACGAGGCGCTGATTGCTCGGCTGATTGACCTGGAACGGCTGTTCTGGGACTACGTCGTCAGTGACACCCCGCCACCGGCCGATGGCACAGCGTCTGCTGAAGCGGCATTGCGCTGCCTCTACCCCGGGGATAACGGACAGACTCTGGACTTCAGCCAGCACATGGAACTGACCAGCACCTTCCTGGAACTCAAGTCTGTTCGTCAGCACATTGCTCAGCAGGAAACGCGTGAGGCGCAGCTCAAGCAGGTTCTGCAGCAGGCCATGGGAGAAGCCACCCGAGCCGAGTTTGCCGAGGGCTACATCAGCTGGAAGAAGTCCAAGGACAGCATTGGTCTGGATGTCGAACAGATGCTCAAAGACAAACCCTACCTGCAGGCTCGCTACCCCAAGGCCAAAGCAGGCACTCGTCGCTTCCTGATCACCTGAAACAACCCGCTCACCCTAGCCACCCGGACCGCGCACGTCCCGGTGGCTTTTTTCATTTTCAGATTAAGGATAACCGCCATGCTCAAAGGTTTAGCCATCACCCCGCCGGTACTCGGGCGCATTTCCATTGGCAAGGTAGTCGAGAAAAACGGCAAGCGTCTGCCGGAGAAGGACGATCAGTTCACCATCACGTCGCAAGTCCAGAGCCGTGAAGGCTGGCTGCTGCATCCACTCAACGAAGAACTGCGCAGTGGCCAGGATGGCAAGCTGCGCAACATTCCGATCCGCTTGTTGTTCAACGAACCAGATCTCAACTTTCGCGCGGACTACAGCCTGTTCGACCGTACTACCGGCAGGCCGTTGTGCGTCGGCAACGGTGAAACATGCAAGCGTTTGACCAAGGATGGCATCCAATCGCTGCCCTGCCCTTCACCCGATGGCTGCCCTCTGGCCCAAGGCAATGCCTGCAAGCCTTACGGTCGGCTGAACGTGGTGATTGGTGATGACGACCCACTGGGCAGTTTTGTCTTCCGCACCACTGGATTCAATAGCATCCGCACCCTGGCTGCGCGCCTGCATTACCTGCAAGCCATCTCTTGCAATCGCCTGGCCTGCCTGCCATTGGAGCTGCGTTTGCGTGGCAAATCCACCCGTCAGAGCCACGGCACGCCGATCTTCTACGTCGATATCACGGTGCGCAGTGGACTGAGTTTAGAAGATGCCCTATTGGCCGCCAAGCAACTGGAAGAAGCCCGGCAAGCCTCGGGCTTTGACCAGAGCGCCTTGGATCACGCAGCCCGGCAGTGTTTTAACAATGGTGCTTTTGAAGACGGCGAGGAGGACAGCGGCGCCATTGTCGCGGAGTTCTTTCCCGCTGCTGAAAACTCATCCAGCGACGCAGAGCCCCAATCGGCAGCGCCTTTAAAGCCCTCACTGGCACAGAAGCTGGAGGCTCAAGCTATTGAGCAAAGCACTAAGACTTCTGTTCAGTAACGCTTTTCTTAACCTCCCCAGCCTGCCCTATTCTTACAGGAGTACCGTCATGAAATATCACAAGCTCAAAGCCGGTGAAGCGAGGGGCACTTACGTCATGGAATCGCCAGTCACCGAAGCCGACATCCTGCAGATGGCGCAGCAACTGGCCATGAGTCGTCTGTCTAAAGGCCGGGCAGTGACTGAGCCGAAGCTGGTCTTCAGTCACCTGCAAACACTACTGCAGTACCACGAGTATGAAGTCTTTGCCCTACTGCTGCTCGATTCCAAACATCGGATCTTAGGCTTTAGAGAACTTTTCAGAGGTACTCTGGATGGGGCTAGCGTGTATCCACGAGAAGTGGTCAAGATCGCCTTGGAGCACAACGCTGCGGCCATTATTATTGTGCACAATCACCCCTCCGGCGACCCAGAACCCAGCCAAGCCGATCGGACCCTGACCATCACTCTCAAGAACGCTCTGGACATGGTCGGCACCCGCATATTGGACCATGTGGTGGTGGGCCATGAAGGTTGCATATCCTTGGCCGAACGAGGTTTTTTGTAAACAGATGGATCACGGCCTCCGCGATGACCTTTGATTGTACTCAAAGGTCATCGCGGATGACTGCTGACTGGGCACTTTGTTTTTTCGTTTTATCCGGAAAACTTATGGAGGACACCAGCGGGCTGGAATATCGTCGTGGCCGGTGGTGATACGGGCCATCTGATGTTGGCAGCGAAATCGGGAGTTCTGAAAGACAGCCCAACGGCTCACCCACGGCCAAAGACCTCGATTACAGTTTGAAACGCTGGGACGCTCAAACTGGTTGTTTGCCGGATCCCTGCGCAGTGGTAAGCGGGCTGCGGCGATCACGAGCCTGATCCAGTCGGCGCGCACGAACGGGCATGATCCGTATGCCTATCTCAAGGATGTCCTGACGCGACTGCCGACGCAGCGGGAGGGTGAAATCGGGCAACTGCTGCTACATCAGTGGATGCCGGCCTGACTTACGCAAGGTGAGTTGGGAGGACACTTACGAATGGGTCACCTGCCGCGCTGATGAGATTCAGGCATTCAATACGCAGGTCAGTGTAGGTGAACAGTTTTCCTACGAGCAGTGCCTGCGGTTCCCGCAGGCACTGCACTCGGACACTAGATGTCTCCCATCTGCCGATCAAATGACTGGCGGATCAAACCCATCACATAGGGCAGTTCATCGTGGCTAGTGAACACGACTTCGACGTCACCATTCCCCCAACGTCCGAGGTTCGTGACATCTCGACACAGCCCCTTGGGATCATCAATTTCATGGAATGGCATGTTGAGCGACAGTCGCAGTCGCTTGGCCTGCGGCACCATATCGACAAAATTGGTTTCTGCCTTGTATGCGATATACAGCTTGAGCACGTCCTCCTTGACGCATGGGTCAAGCTCCAAAACTGCAACACGGAGACTTTCGAAAAGATCACGCACGGGACCGGATGACAAATGCGAGTGATCATCAATGCTGTACTGGCTGCCAGTCGAATGACTCGCTGGGCGATATGCATCGAGAATGTCCGCAGCCAGCCGTGGAGCATCCCAGACCTTCTCAGCTTCCTTGGCCAGACGCTCTGCCCGGTGCTTGATTGCCGCCTCATCCCATTTTTTCACATTGCCAAGCCCCTGATTCAGTCTGAGAGGGCTGTGTGCGAACCCTATGGGGTGTCCATCCTTGTCGGTAACCTGGTCGCGCTTGAACCCAAACGGATGATCGCGATACTCGCTGTTGTAACCCGTCAAGGTCAGGTTGCCGAGCGTATGCAGCCATGTCTCCTGGACAACCTTCCAGTCCTCGCCAAGTTCGGCCTTCCAGTTCGGAGAAAGCTCGGGATTCTGCGGAAGAATGTGCTCGATGGTGTAGTCCTCAACGGCGACACGCTCTTTTCTTCCATGATTTTCAAGACGACGCAACCAGTAACTGCGGCTACGGAAGTTGTAGAGGTCTCGCTGCTTGAGCTCGCGCTGAAACTCTTCATCACTAGGGAAGCGACGGTACGAAGGCAGCAGCATGAAGCTGGCCTGCACACTTTCCAGATAGCGGTCTTTCTTCAGGGTGCGCGAGAGACCTGCGAATGTCTTGTTCAGAGAGTTTGTCGGGATGGCACAGACTGCTCGGCGAAATACATAGCCTTCCACCAAGCGTATGACCTGGCACAACTCGTCGGCACTCAGGGTGTTTGTCTTGTAGTCATGATAAGCATCCAGCAGGAACGGGTATGAAACATCGACCTTCAGTTCACGAAGATCATGCAGTGCCTGCTTGAGCTGAGGGTGGCTTTCCGCACCAAGCGCAATGGCGCAGTAATAGGTTGCATAGGCATGAATATCAGCAACCAGCGAAGAAACATTGTTTTTCAGGTTGCGGGCATAGTTCTTGAATGCGACGTAGACTTCGCGGACATTCGGAATATCGCCCATCTTGGTCGTCAGGTAATGCCGCATGAAGGCATCAAAGTGCTGGGTATAAGCCGCCTGGCCGAAGGCTTTTTCCATGGGGCGCCAATAGCTTTTATACAGCTCCGTCTGCAGCGCAGGCTCCAGCCCCATGAGAATGTAGTTGCGGATCAGGTCCGCCTGACTGAGTTCCAGGCCGGTGGAGTTCATGCTTTCGAAAATCAGCTGCGGATTATCCTGGCCACGATCAAGGGAGACTTCGACGATGACCAGCTTCGCGAGCCCTTCACAGATCGCAACCAGTTCGGAACTATTCTGGCTCAGCAGGGACTGGAAAAGATGAAAGTTCTCCTGGATGCGTGTACTGCGCTCAGCAGGCATTGGCGTCTGCTTGAGGATTGCCAGCAACGATTCCTTGTCGGTTTCCGAAAGAATCAGCTTGAAGTGACGGTCACCGTCCTCATCCGGGTTGAGCAGATAGTAATTGCGCAGCTTCCTGGCCGAGAACGTCTCCAGCAACTCATCAAGCGCCGCCAACTGATCAGCAGGAAGACTCTCGATATGACTGGATAACGCAGCGATCAGCAAAGTACAGGTTGTCAGGCGCTGCTGCCCATCGATGACCAACAATGCTTCCGGACTGGTGACCGACGACAGGGCGCGCTCGATATACACGATGGAGCCGATGAAATGGGCATTGACGGACTTCTCACGTCCGGCACGCTGGATGTCCGACCAAAGCTGACGGCACTGTTCTTCTGTCCAGGAGTAATTGCGCTGGTAAATCGGGATGACAAACTGCGGTGACTTGCGTAGAAACTTGAGCAGATTGGCTTCGGTCGCTTTCACTTCGTTCCCTCGGATATGCCGTTGCGACCGGCTTTCATCGTCAAAGTCCGCGCCGCGTACAGAAAACCCCATACTCCAGGCGCAGAAAGCACCTGAAGCACTGAGTCATTTGGGCCTAATGCTCAGCCCTGCGCCTTTCAGCTCACCAACGATACCGCAACCGTCACCTCAAACCGCAGATAGTCCATCAGCCGCTTCGCCTCGGTCACATCGCTGTGCGGGATCAGCAGGTACTTCCAAGGCTTGCCGCCAACACTCTGCGCGTAGTCGGAGGCGTGCTTAGTCCACTGCGCAGCAGCAGCGGCCTTGGCCTGAACTTCCTGGGTTTCCAGGTCGTTGGCAGCCTTGGTTTCGGCGAGGAGAATGCATCTGTCCATCTCCACCACAAAGTCCGGCACATACTCCGGCTGCTCGGCACCGAGCTTATAGAAGATCTGAAACTGTCCCTTGGCTGGCTTGAGCCACTTCAGCGCATCGCGTTCGAGGATCACGGCAAAGCGTCGCTCAGTGTCCGAATCGAACTTCTGCAGCGGATACAGGCAACGCGTGAAACCGCCAAACAGCATCTGCTTAATCCGACTAGTCTCGGTGACAGTCTCTCGCACGCTGTGTACCGGTTGATTGGCGGCGACCGTGTAGTTGCAGGGTTTGAGCTCAGTAAAGCCGCGACTGACTTTGACCTCATAGTCGCTGGCCTCTTCCCAGAAATGCTTGAGCATTTCCGCATGAATCAGGCGGGCCAGATCTGCTCCGTGGGTATCGAGGATCTCATGCAGCTCACTTTCGGAGTAGTTCTGCTTCTTGTAATGAGCCACTGCTTGCCCTGCCAGGTCGTATAGCAGCTCGGCTTGGGTGAAGTAGTCCACGTCATCGAAGTCGATCAGCTTCTTGACGATGTAGTCCTCCAGACGCTTCTCGCGGATGCCGCTCTCCCCGCTCAGGGTGAACTGCTGATTGGTCCTCAGCGTCTGACCAACGATCTCGCGCTGACCCGGCTGGTAGTTGGGCAGGCTGCCCAGGGTGAACTGACGATAGCCGGAGGTCACCTCACCAGTCGGCACCACCGTGATGCGCGGAATATCGATGGTCTGCTGCACCACAACTTCCGTCGTCTTGGCCACAACATCGGCTAGATCGAGCTCCGGCACGTTGACGTCCTGACCTTCCAGTAACGCGCCTTGCAGAGGTTTGAGGCGCTCGGCGACTTCGGCTTTGATCTGCGCCTGTACTTCCTTCTTCAGCAGATCCTTGCTGCTCGATACCAGGTCACGCCGGGCTTCGTACTGACCGATGATCTCTATCACCACACGGGCGGCCTGCTTTTCGGCATCGGTGGCAAAAATCGGCGCAGGCGCCTGCGTATCGGTATCCGCACCGGCGTTGCCTTTCTCGTCTGGCTTGGCCTCATGCCCGACAGCCGGCAACCCTGCGCTTTCGCTCAGACCGAGTAACACACTCACGCCGGACTGCACCTGCACACTGGTCTTGTTGTCATCCGCCTTGGGTGCATCGAGGATCACCTGTTTAAGGCGGATCGGCGAGTCTACTCGGTTGGCCTCGTCGATAATTTCCTGAAACTTATCGTGGGCAACGATGTTCAAGCGGTCCACGATCTCCACCCCAGTGCGCTTGCCATAGGGCAGACGAAGGCCACGGCCGATGGACTGTTCGATCAGGGTGCGTGCCTTGGCAGCCCGAAGCGGGACGATGGTGTAGAGGTTGGTGACATCCCAGCCTTCCTTGAGCATATTGACGTGGATGACGATCTCGGTCGGCTCGTCCACGTTTTCTACCGCCAGCAGACGAGTAATCATTTCTTCTTCGTCCTTGCCACTCTTGCTGGAGTCGACCTGGATGACCTTGCCGCGATAACGCCCCTCGAAGAAGACATCCGACTCCAGTAACGCCAGCAGTTGCCCTGCGTGCGTAGTGTCGCGGGCGATCACCAGCATGAAGGGCTTTACCACCCTGGCGTCGTTTTCCCGAGCATAGGTCAACAGCTCAGCCTTGGTCGCCTCATGTAGACGCACGCCGTCTTCCAACTTGACCAGCTCTACTTTCTCCGGTGCATGCTGTTTGACGTCAAAATTGCGCTGGGTGACGACGGCCGGTTCCTTGACTAAGCCGTCTTCGATAGCACGGGCCAGTGGGTAGTCCATCACCACGTTCTTGAACGGTACTGGCCCTTTGCTCGACTCCGTGAAGGGTGTGGCCGTCACTTCCAGGCCGAACAGCGGCTTGAGTTCGTTGATCGCCCGCATCCCAGCCTGAGCACGATAGCGGTGCGATTCGTCCATCAGCAGCACTAGATCGTCTAGGCCGGCCAGATGGTTGAAGTAGCTATCGCCCAGCACTTCGCGCATCCGCTTGATACGCGGTTCCTTACCGCCGCGCACCTCGGAACTGATCTTAGCGATGTTGAAGATGTTGATACGAATCTCGCCGAAAAGCTCGCCACCAGTGATGTTCTGTTGGTCGTAGTTGTCGCCGGTAATGACTCGCGGTGCGTTGATCGAGAACTCACCGATGCCCTTGAACACGTACTTGGGCGTGTTTGGGGTGAAATCACCAATCAGTTTGTTGTAGATCGTCAGGTTCGGCGCGAGCACAAAGAAGTTGTTGATCTGATGCCTCAGATGCAGATAGGTAATGAAGGCGCCCATCAATCGGGTCTTGCCCACGCCGGTGGCCAACGCAAAGCACAGCGACGGGAAATCGCGCTCGAAGTCCTCCAAGGTAGGGAACTGCGCCTTGAGGGTATCGAGGATGGCAGATACATTCTGCTGATGTTCCAGCATTTCCGGCGCTGCGCCCAGCGCTTCTGCCAGCCTGGCTAACGAGTCGGCCTGCGGCGCGCGCAGCGAGAGGCGCCCGGATACGTGATGTTGAATACGCGAACTGCTCATACTGTCTTCCTTTATTCCTTGTAGCCTGCAGGCTTTCCGCGACTTTCTGGCATCACGCCTCATTTTCACCAAACAGCGCTGCTTGTGCTGGTTCAGCAGCCTTGCTCTTCCTGCCATTTTTCACTGGCTCGGGCGCAGCAACGGGCTGCTCGGCCAGCGGCAGATTAGCGATGTTCAGGCTGTAGTCATCGTGCCCCCACTCGCAGCGCGACAGTACCATCTTCGGGATCTTCTTCAGCGTTAGGTTCAGCCAGCGCGCTTCGGCCTGTGCGGCAGTTACGCCATGGAAGGCCGCACAGCAGACCAGCAAGCTCTGCTCGGAACCAATCTCATCAGCCAGCACTTGCAGTTGATCAGTAGAAAGATTCTGGGTGGTAACGTAGATGAAATCACGCTCACTGGAATGACCGTGTTGCCACCAGTGCGCTTCAGAGGGCTCATAGGTGAAACCTTCAAGTTTGGCCAGTGCCTCGGCCAGCATGGCGGCGTTGTACTCCGGATTAATCACCGGGTTGCCCCAACGGTCGTCGACAATCAGCGAGGGAGCAAGCTTGTAATATCGGAACCCCCCCCCGCCCTGCCAGTTGGCAGCCTTGCTTATACCACCCAAATCAGTCCCATCGATAACCTTCTGCAGGCGTGGAATGATGTGAGTGTGGCAATGCTTCCCCAGCTCGATCATGATCCAGCGGCGCCGCATTTTGTGGGCCACAGCGCCCGTAGTTCCCGAACCGGCAAAAGAGTCCAGCACAAGGTCGCCAGGCTGGGTTGCTAAAGCAAGGACGCGCTCGAGCAGTCTCTCCGGTTTTGGCGTATCAAATAAGTTCTCACCGAATAGCGAGCGCATTTCCTTCTTGGATTCGTCATTATGCCCAACTTCGTCGTACGTCCAGATCGTTGTGCTTGGGATGGTATCAGTAACCTCTGATAGGAACCGTTTATATGCAGGACGGGCATCGCCATCTACCCCAAACCAAATACGGTTATCGGCGATCAACTCCGCGAACTTTTCCTTGGTGTAACGCCAGCTTGTTCCAGACGGCGGATAAACCTCACGACCAGATGGTAACTTAACCGGGAAAATTGCATAGTCTCTGGCCTCGTTGCGCAAAACGTCGCTCGCCTTCCAAGGACCTCTTGGATCGCCGTCACGATTTGTATATCTACCAGTTTGCTTCTCAGTTTTCGAAAGACGACCCAGCCTAAATTTTGCTAAGTCCTTTGCAACTACCAAAACAAAATCATGAGAAACCGAGAAATATTTCGAGTCAGACTTTGGAGCGTATTTTTTTTGCCATATAACTGTAGAAACAAAATTACTGCGACCAAAAACCTCATCACAAAGAATTTTTAAGTAGTGGCCTTCATTGTCATCAATGGTAATCCAAAGCGACCCATCATCCGAGAGCAGCTTCTTGATAAGCTCAAGCCGATCACGCATTAAGCCTAACCAAATCGAATGCTCCAACCCATCTTCATAATGAGTGAACGCACTACCTGTGTTATATGGCGGATCGATAAACACACACTTAACTTGCCCCGAGAACTCTTGCTCTAGAGATTTTAGCGCGAGAAGGTTATCCCCAAAAATCAGGCGATTATCAAAAACGTCAGCATCGCTAAAACGCTCCGCCGCATGATACGATATGCTTTGATCTTCAAGGAGAATCCGGGGCTCAAGCTTCGGCCTCCGCTCTTTTCCAACCCATGTAAGTTCGAGTTTTTTGCTCATCTACACACCTAATCTCTAACGGCCTAGGACTGCTTTCAACATTTTGATGCAATCACTAGCCTGGCAAACTGGCGATATCGCTCTATATGACGCACCGTCCTGGTCTTTCCTGTCAACCCCTTTAGCTTCAAGGAGCTGTCGGCTTGCTCCACCAACAACATAGGCTGTAACAGCGCCAGCCTCTATCTGCTCTTCGAAAACATTGAGAGCCAGATCGTTGTTGCTTGATACGTCCTTGGGCCGAAGGTAATAAACAACCTGAAAATACCAATCCCTTGGAGGCTCAACCGGCTTATTTGCTGAAGTATACCACCCGTAAACCGACAACTTCTCAATTATTTTTTTTGCAGGAGCAAGCTTATAGCAAAAGGAAGATCTAACCTCGATAGTTTCCACTTTTCCCGTTTTCAGATTTACAAGCTCTAAATCATAAGGATCAGGATTCTTAAAACCATCGACTCTATTTTTATCATACTCACGAACAGAAAGTGACTCAGCAAGCCCCCAATAATTTATGCACTCTTCAATCATAGTTAGCACCGCCGAATCAGCGAGCTTTCCGGCAACTATTCGATTCCTGATAACCTCTGGAGACCTACGAATACCACCAGGATTGTGTGCATTAATAAACTGAACCTTCGCATCAGCAATGGCAAGCGCAGAGTCGATATCCTTGTCACTGAAGCGAGCCTCAACCACAGAATGATTACCAATTCCATGGCACGGCCACTTTGTCGATTTAATTCTCATATCGGCTCTTACAGCTGCGACGCGCGCTACGACAAATAGTCGATAAAGTACTTGCAGGGATACGCATCAGCCCCTACTCCGTCACAAAGCATACGAACGCATGCATCAAAAAATAAAAAATCATCACATAAGCATCCATTCAACGGTATACAACTCTCTCTCATCTACGCGCTGCTGTAGCTGCAACTCCAGCTGATCAATCAGGGCACTGCGTTCCTCCTCGATCACATCCTGGCGGGCATAAAGCTCACGGCGCAGCTTGCTGCGTTTTACTTCCAACTCGCGCTGTTGCTTTTGGTAAGCGAGCTTTTCTGCCAGCGCCGCAGCAGTTACAGCAACTCGACGCAACTCCTTGATTTCACCATCAATCGTCTTGATTTCCTGCTCCAGCCCTAGCTTGAGATCGTCGGCCCAGGCATCGAGCTTGGCGACTTCCTGTTCGAAGTAACCCATGTTGCGCTGGTTGATCTCGCCCAGCAGCTGCTTCTCGCGCTGCTCTAAATCCCCCTGCAGTGCCGCCCCGGCTGCAGTCAACTCACCTGGCTCAAGGCGTGCCGGCAGGCGCAGCAGCTTTTCCGGATCATCCTCGGGCAGCGCCTGTCCGTCAGCCATGACGGCGGAAACCACCAGATGCTGCTCCAGATTGCCCAGCGCCTCGACGGAAAACAGTTTCAGCGTCAGCCAGCCACGCTGACCACGCAATGGCTCCAGAGTACTAATTCGTGTGCCATAGGCGGCATAGTCGAATACCAGCCTGACTGCGGGCTGTTCATCGAGCGGACGACTCTTAGCCTGGTCGATCACCCAGGCAGCTAGCGGGTGACCGAGAAGGTACAGATGCGACTCACCGGCACGACGCGGCAATTCATAACGCCCCAAGGAAATGCTGGAACCACTGCCGGCCGGCAGCCTGTGGAGCACGAAGCTGTCACCTTCAAAGTGGGCGTAGTCGTCAAGTTCGGCGCGAGTAAGGTCGAGCAGCAGGCGTTCGAAACGGTTGCGAGTGGAGTTGCTATCTTCGGCACGGATGCGCAGCTTGTCCTGCACCTCTTCGTCGAAGTTTTCCAGCAGCACCTGACGGGTCTTGAGCATCGCTTCGCTGATTTCCCCAGAAAGTTGCAACTGTAACTGCTCGAAGCTGCGGCGGATTTCCTCTGGGTCTCGGCAGTGCTGATAAATGTCAGCAATCCGGCGCTCGAAGTCGACACCGGAACCGATGGAGCCAAGCACCTCGTCGCTTGCGCCGAAAACGCCCTCGAACAGCTGAAATTTTTCGGCCAGCAGTTCGTAGACCCGTGCATCCGCCTCGTTGCTGCGGTCGACGAAGTTCACCACCACCACGTCATGCTTCTGGCCGTACCGGTGGCTGCGTCCGATACGCTGCTCTATGCGCTGTGGGTTCCAGGGAAGGTCGTAGTTGATCACCAACGAGCAAAACTGCAGGTTGATGCCTTCAGCCCCCGCCTCGGTGGCAATCATGATGGTGCCGCGCTCCTTGAAGTGCTCGACAAGTGCGGCACGAGTATCGGCAGTCTTGGAGCCGGTGATTCGATCACTCCCAGCATGGCGCTGCAGCCAGTCCTTATAAATGCGCTGAGCCGTGACATCCGTATTGGTGCCATTAAACAGCACGATGCTATCGCCATAAGCTGTATCGGCCAGCAGCGACAGAAGGTAGTCCTGGGTGCGCCGCGACTCGGTGAAGACGATAGCCTTGCGAGCAGCTCCAAGGCGGTCGAGTTCGGCAAAGGCACGCTCTAGTGCAACCAGCAGCGCCTTGCCCTTAGAGTTCTCGCGGATGCTGGTGGCAAGACTCTTGAAATGCTGCAGCTCAGCGATTTCAGCCGCGATGGCATCCCGCTCACTAGCCGAAAGGGCCACTGCCTCATCGTTATCCAGCTCTTTTTCGCTCTCGTCGGCCAGCTCATCGAGGCCTTCGTAGTCTTCGTCCAGCGTGTGCGTAAGGTCGATGACTTCAGCCGCCTTGTCGAGATTACCTTGCAGACGTCTGGCCATGGTATCCAGCGCACCGGCGATCGCGTGAGTCGAAGACGCCAACAGTTTCCAGAGCACCAGAGAAATCAGTTGCCGCTGACCTTCGGGTAGGGCGTTGAGGTTCGGGCGGCGCAGGTAATCGGCCACCAAACCAGATAGCTCGCGCTCCTCCTCACTGGGGGCGAACTCCTGAACAATAGCCCGTCTTGCTGTGTAGGGAACGTACTGCTGCACTTGACGACGTAGAGTGCGCTTGCAGATGCTGCCCAGGCGCTGCCGTAAACCGCCAAAGGCCTGCACCCTGTCGGTATTGACGAACTGGGCGCGAAAGCTGTCAACATCACCGAAAACCCGGTCATCGATCATACTCACCAGCCCGTACAGTTCAAGCAACGAGTTCTGCAGTGGAGTTGCAGTCAGTAGCACCTTGGAATGCACATGGGCTAATGCATCCTTCAGTGTCTTCCCAATGACATTGTTGCTCTTGTAGACGTTACGCAGACGGTGCGCTTCATCCAGCACCACCAGATCCCAGGCAATGGCCTTGACGTCCTTCGCCTTGGCTTTGGCGAACTGATAAGAGCAGAGCACTGGGCCGTTGGCGAACACAAAAGGGTTTCCGACGCCTTGCTTGCGAAGCGCGTTGTAGCTCTTGGCTTCCAGAATCAGACCCTGCAGATTGAACTTGTCCTGCAACTCTTGGTGCCACTGCTTGCGCAGGTTGGCAGGAGCGATGATCAGGATGCGCCGACGACGCTCGGCCCAGCGCTGAGAGATGACCAGCCCAGCCTCGATCGTCTTACCCAGGCCCACCTCGTCAGCCAGGATTACCCCACGTGAGAGGGGATTGCGACAAGCAAAAAGCGCAGCATCGACCTGATGGGGATTGAGATCTATCTGCGAATCGACCAGCGTCGAAGCAAGCGACTCGACCGAATCGCCAGCCGCTCGTCGGGTGAGAAGCCATGCATAGTACTGACATTGATGCTCAGTAAGACGGACTGAAGCCATGTTATCCCTTCAAACAGAACTCAAATGACGCGGATCATCTCACGAATTCCTGAACATATCTTCGTTGGCGAGCTTGGCTTCGAACCGGGCACTAGGCATGAAGCGCTGGCAGGAACTCACTAGACGCTCGGCGATCTGCAGCGGACTCAGCCGACCGAAGTCACGCATCAGCGCAGCCATGTTCGCCTGTGGGTTGCTACCCTGAACTTGAACACGCGCAAGTGGGAACGATTGGCCTAGGAACATGCGGGTCAGCTCGACACTTATGCCCAAGCGATTGAAACGGCATCAGGTCGCCCAGTGATAGTGGCATGGCTCTTTCTGCCTGTGGCGGCCGGAGCGATTCAGGTTTTTTAGCCGTCTGTGTGACTCCACATCCGAGTTAACGACTAATCACGGCTGTCGGGCTGATCTCGACCACTGACGTTCGGGTCGAGCCGAGCAATCGCTTCAGATGACCCAGAAACCATGCGCTATGTCGATCCAAGGCCCGCCAGCTTGTTCATCCATAACCGGCTGGCTGTCCTCACATCACACAATGCGCACACGAACAATGGGCATCCGCTTTCATTGGCTCAGGGACCATGGCCGTGAGAAAAATAAACAACACCGTATCGAACGCCAGCATTGTGGTGGCCAGCTTAGTCAGGGCTGCCCAGTACCCGACAGCCAATAGCTCAGATGAAGGGGAGGCCAACAGGGCGCTACCATAGCTTACCCCCGGCTGCATCCGAAGCCATGAGCGCCCTCCCCATAACGCTTTGTCGCAGCTTTGCAAAGGTAGCTGGCTCGATGAAACAGCTCAGGTAACTGATCCACGTTACCCGGCCGCACTTCCCGATCTACTCGGTATTCTGCATTAGACGGGATATGTACCAAGCCCCTCACTTGCTCAACCTCGCACCTCAACGCACTCGCCCAAGCCTCCTGCATGCGGCTGATCATATTAGGCCTATGTGGCTGCAACCGCCCGACTGTGTAGTAGGCATCCCTGTTGAGAAGGATCAGCAGGTGGTAATGCTGTCGCCCTCCCTCGCTCCTCTCTCTCGCCCAGACGTAACGCACTCTGCAGTCATGGGCGTACTTGTTTTGCTCACGTGCCTTATCACGGTTGTGCTCAATTTTCGCTTTGAACGACTCGATGAACCTACTGATCACACGATTTGACAAAATATCATCCGGAAAACCCATCCGACGCGAAAGACGCAGGTCCACCCTGAATGCGATCACCCTAGGGTACTGATCAAATGTGAGGTTGATGGTACGCCATAGTGTTTGTAGGTACTCATGTATGAATGGTCCTTTTTCCACCATTACCGGAAGCCCTTGAAAAGTATCCGCCGTATGCAGATGAAGGTTACGATTTTCTGAGAAACGAAGCATGATTACCATCTACTTTACTGAGTACATATTCTCAGTCAGCCCGATAGTAATTTACAGGTTTAAGATAGCCTATTTAGCTAAGCCCCAACTATTCACACACATCAACACCATTGACGCTCACCCATATCACACTACAACTTACCACGACACTAATCAGACAACCAGCATAGGCAGCCCTCTAAGGAGAAATCTAGGCTTTTAGCCAAGCGACTAGTTATGAATCTGACACTACGCAAATAATAGATATAGATTAAATAAGCCCACAACACAAACACTAAAGCATACTACCCACACCGAAAAGCCCAGCAATAGAAACTCAAGATAAAGATGAAGCATTGCTGCTCAATACCAAGGAAGCCAAGACAATCAAAGGTCCGACAGAAAAAGCATTATGTCCGGGAGCAGGCCGGACACAATGCTTTCACTTTAGGAAAATTAGCAAACAAGAAGCAGGCCAGATGCCAAAGACAAGGCCATCAAGACCTACTGATTGCGCTCATCAATTCGATCCAGGATCCATTCCCTAACCTCACTCTCCAGCCACCCAACACTCCGCCCTCCCAAGGGTATCGGCTTCGGGAACCAGTTATCGGAAACATATTTGTAAACCGTCGAGCGTCCAAGGCCTGTCATTTCCATTACCTGCTGTAGTCGAATCACTTTCATGATGAGCTCCTAATTTTACTCATCAGATCTGGCTTCTAGGTAATCCTTTACTTGGCTATCAGTCCATCCAAGAAAGCAGAGGGGAACCCTCAACCTGCACTCTACTTCCTCGACCATGCACTCACACAGCAGAAATACCCAAGTAAGACTTCACCTAAGCGAAGGGAGTTATGTACCCGAAGAATGACGGAGCACTCGACCCTCACGCGCCTCTTTTGTAGTCCCGCCCTTCCACCGATCCTCCTTCACCCCGCCCCCACAGCCCATGCCATTTGAATAAAGGCGGCATCGACAGCCTTGCATTACCTTCAGAGGCAGAAACACCTCTTACACTGAGCTTTACCTCATGAAAGCCCCAAGTATACTGAAGCCTGAGCCGATTTCATCCTCTAGGAAAGCTCTAGGATTATGCTAGAAAACAGCTATAGATCCACTATTTTTCATCTAGGGATCTACTAGAGATTTAGTGTGAGCCGTCCACCAGCCACCAGGAAGAACCACAGACATGTCAGTCCGCCGCAACGACAAACTTCAGAAAACATTTAACAATTTCAATGTCGACAGCCGATTCGCAACCTGGCTATGGCTTCTTATGAAGCACAACTACCCAGCTATAGCTCTAGGTGCATTTCGAGGTCCAGACATGCGCAATCTGATGGCGGAAATCATCATTAACCAACCAGGACTAAAACAAATAATCGAAAACCAAAATAGAACCGACTTCTTACCCGAGCAGAGCCTTCAGTGGATAACAAACAGCAAAAGACAGAACCACTTCCTGATCAAAAAGCTTATCGAAAAAAACGGGACCAACTACACAGATGCCCCAGACTACCTAACCGGCAGAGATCTAACCATTGCAGCAATTGACACATGGCAAACAGACATAACAAAAAAATCAGAAACCATCAACCAAATAAGATCCGAATGGAAAGCCCATACAGAATCAGACCACTTATTTAAATGGTTCGACGACGCAGACCTGAAGGAAAAACTGAATACGGCATGGGAAATAACCAAAGACAAATACTCATTCCTGGTCTTCCATCAAAAACAACCTCAAGAAAAAGATGACTTTATCATTCTGCTTGATTCTATACTTACAACCACGCCAGAAAAAATATTGCTCATGAGCTCCATCAAGAAACGATGGAGCCAGAATAAATATCGCGCTAAAAATACGGAAAAAAAGCAGTACAACTTTATCCTATCCGACAAGACCATCAAGCGCCTTGACAAGCTAGCTGATAAACATGACTTAAAGCGAACTCAAGTCCTGGATATTCTTTTAAAAATGGAGGAAGAGAAAGGAATTTACATCCAAGAGAGACTGAAACAACTGATCGACAGCTAAACACTACAGAGGTAGCATGACCTATTCATGCCCCACCCAAAATATCCTGCCGAAGCATTCTAATTTCTAGCAAGGCTGTCAGACACTCACTGAACAGCCTCGCGAGAGCAATAGACTCACGAACTCTACTGATTAACCCAGAACAGATCCAGAACTTTCATTCGCCATAACTTTCGCATCAATTTCATCAGCCCATGCCTGCGTCATCTAACGTCGCTCTTCCATATCTTCAGCCCGATTACAGCTTGCACGAACTTTGTTTCTCTCAGCATGCGTCAACTGACGTTTGATTACGGCTGCGCGATTTCCCATTTCGCTCTACATGATCGTGGCTGTCGCACGAAAGCCATTAGCTGGAACGCCTATGCTGTCTTTACCATTGAAGCCCATGAGCTCAAATTCAGGCTCAGCGTTGTGGCGATCATGCATTCGTTCGACTTGCGATGGTATCGCAAAAAGCAGTCAACGCCCCCTATGTGGGTGCTCAGTTCACGCCGCAACTCGGCCAGCGGCCTGAACTGGGGGACGATGTGCGGCTCTCGCATCTCATACGCTCAGCCGGAACTCGTCATTCGGCCCGCTCCAGATCGAATTCGCGTCGCTCCAGTTTGCTGAGCTGTACGTTGCGAACAAAGGTTAGCAGCATCAGAAGCAGCTCGATCACCACAATCCTGTAGCCAGCCGCTCGGCCTGTCTGTTGTGTGACGGATGGACACCTTGGAGAATCAGTGGCCTGGTCTTTTCCCGCTCATTACGCGCATCAGCCAGTCCGATCTCCAGGTATGTGGTAAAGGAACTGTATAGCAATAGCACCCCGTCAGGACGCCCCCAAGGTACCAAGCAAACCCTATCGGCATTCCAAATGGCATTCCAGCAGGAAAAATAAACCGATATAGTATTTTAAAATCAACAATTTGTGTCACCAGTTCAGATTACCCCGGCCCACCAAATCCCAAAGAAGAAGACGCCCTCGGGCGTCTTTTTTTGTGCCTGGGTTTTGGGGTGCGCAATCCCCCAAAATCAGATTTCACCCCT
>RCUT01000267.1_pt1 | contig 28509 bp, 28 predicted proteins | sample 2166171 | NCBI WGS metagenome assembly RCUT01 (sample SAMN09932757, study PRJNA488358) | compost metagenome | isolation source: compost soil in 4-hydroxybenzoic | place: Germany: Experimental Botanical Garden | reverse complement strand
ACCGACGACCTTCGGGTTATGAGCCCGACGAGCTACCAGGCTGCTCCATCCCGCGCCTGTGAGATCGAATTCTACGGATTTACCCGTGGGTGTCAAGCTTTTTTCTGAAAAAACCTTTCCTGTTCAAACTCTTAGCGTTTGAATATGGCGCGCAGCTCAGGCGCGACGGGGCTTTCAGGCCGATTATCGACCAATGCCGCGCACAGGCTGCATGCCCCGAAGGCACATGCGATACTATCTGTATGAATTTACAGTGCTGACGGTCATCCATGTCCTTGCGCAAGATCATCCACGTCGACTGCGATTGCTTCTACGCCGCGATCGAAATGCGTGACGACCCGCGCCTGGCCGGGCGGCCCATGGCGGTGGGGGGCTCGGCCGACCACCGTGGGGTGATCGCCACCTGCAACTATGAAGCGCGTGCCTACGGCGTGCGTTCGGCCATGTCGTCGCGGCACGCCCTGAAGCTGTGCCCGGACCTGCTGATCGTCAAGCCGCGCTTCGAGGCCTACCGTGAGGCCTCGCGGGAAATCCACACGATCTTCCGCGACTACACCGAGTTGATCGAGCCACTGTCGCTGGACGAGGCATACCTGGATGTGAGTGACAGCCAGTGGTATTCGGGCAGCGCCACGCGCATTGCCGAGGATATTCGCCGGCGCGTCGCCCGCACCCTGCATATCACTGTCTCGGCCGGTGTGGCGCCGAACAAGTTCCTGGCCAAGATCGCCAGTGACTGGCGCAAGCCCAATGGCCTGTTCGTGATTACTCCGGGCGAAGTGGAGGCATTCGTCGCCGCCCTGCCGGTGGCCAGGCTGCACGGGGTGGGCAAGGTAACGGCAGACAAGCTGGCGCGGTTGGGTATCGAAACCTGCCTGCAATTGCGCGAATGGTCGCGCCTGGCGCTGGTGCGCGAGTTCGGCAGCTTTGGCGAGCGTTTGTGGGGGCTGGCGCGGGGTATCGATGAACGTGCGGTGCACAATGACAGTCGCCGGCAGTCGGTCAGCGTGGAAAACACCTACGACACCGACCTGCCGGACCTGGCCAGTTGCCTGGCACGGCTGCCCGAGCTGCTGGAAAGCCTGAACGAGCGTATCGCCCGAATGGACAGCAGTTACCGACCGGAAAAACCCTTCGTCAAGGTCAAGTTCCATGACTTCAGCCAGACCACCATGGAGCAGGCGGGGGCGGGCAGGGACCTGGAAAGTTATCGACAATTGCTGGGTCAGGCGTTTGCCCGTGGTGGCAAGCCGGTGCGCTTGCTGGGGGTAGGCGTGAGGTTGCGCGACTTGCGCGGGGCGCATGAGCAGCTGGAGCTGTTCCCGCCTCAATAAATGGCCTGGGCCTGGCTGCATGGCCCCCTGTGGGAGCGGCCTTGTGTCGCGAAAGGGCCGCGCAGCGGCCCCAGGATTTCAGCAGTGATGCATCAATTGTCGGGGCTGCTCTGCAGCCCTTTCGCGACACAAGGCCGCTCCCACAGGGGGGATGCGTTGCCGCAGCAGTTACTGCGCGCCCGGGTCGGCCACCAACCGGCCAGTGGCCTTGGTCAGCGACTGCAGAAACTCCTGCTGCAACTCCGGATCGTTGCGGGTCAGTTCGATCAGGCTCTGTTCCATTTCACTGGCTTCCTCTTCCAGGCCCAGTTCGGACAAGCGCTTGACCCGGTGTACCCATTGGCCGACATCGTCATCTTCGAGGTCATCGAAGATCAGTTCATGGGCTTCGAGCAGCTTGTTGCGCAGGGTGGCGCTGACCAGCAGGCTGGCATCGCCACGTACCGCGTTGTCCTCGTCCAGCACCTGCAGGTGCAGGGTGCCGATGTGGTTGAGGTTCTGCTCGGAGAACGGGCTGTCGAGCAGGTTCAGGCGCAGCACGCCGTTCCTGTCGGTGGTCAGCTCGTGGGTCATCTTGCCGGCCTTGACCTCGACCAGGCGCTCGCTCCAGGGCACGCTGGTAGATTCCTCGCGCTTGCCTTTCTGCACTTCGCTGATCCTGGCCAGGTTCTGCTGGGCACGGCCGTTGGACGGCACGTTCATGAACGGGTTGAGCCCGTCCACGCCGTAGCTGAGCCAGTCGTGGGTGATGCTTTCCGGCAGGTTGCCCAAGGCAAAGACGTTGACCACGTTGGCGCCGACACCCGCCACCACGGCCACTGCACCCAGCGGGATCTCGTAGATCTCCCGCCAGGGTTGGTAAGGCGTATAGCGGTCATAGCTGCGGGTGACTTCGAACTCGGTGACTTCGAAGCGCTTCTGCTCATGCACGCGCACACGTCGTTGCGGAAGCTCCATCACCTTCGGCTCGCCGACATCGATCTGCAGGGTGTGCTCGAGCAGTTTGCGCTCGACGCGCTCCTCATGGTCGCTGCGCTGGGACATCTGGTTGGCGCAGCCGCTGACGAGCAGGGCGCCGCACAGTGCGGCGCCCCCCAGGGGAAAGGTACTTCGCTTGAACATGATCACTCGTGCATTGGTTATCAGCGGCGAACGCGGGCCTGCAGGAAGGTCAGCACTTCATTGAGCGGCAACGACTGGGCGTCCTGCTCGGTGCGGTGCTTGTACTCCAGGTTGCCTTCGGCCAGGCCGCGATCGCTGACGACGATGCGGTGCGGGATGCCGATCAGCTCCATGTCGGCAAACTTGATGCCTGGGCTGGTCTTCTTGTCGCGGTCGTCCAGCAGCACTTCGAAGCCGGCGGCGGTCAGTTCGGCGTACAGCTTGTCGGTTGCCTCGCGAACCACCTCGGTTTCGTAGCGCAGCGGTACCAGGGCGATCTGGAACGGGGCCAGGGCGTCGTTCCAGATGATGCCCTTGTCGTCATAGCTCTGCTCGATGGCAGCGGCGACCACGCGGGACACACCGATGCCGTAGCAGCCCATGGACAGGGTTACCGGCTTGCCGTTCTCGCCCAGTACCTGGCACTTCAGCGCCTCGCTGTACTTGGTGCCGAGCTGGAAGATGTGCCCGACTTCGATGCCGCGCTTGATCACCAGGGTGCCCTGGCCGTCCGGGCTCGGGTCGCCTTCGACCACGTTACGCAGGTCGGCGACCTGTGGAACCGGCAGGTCGCGCTCCCAGTTCACGCCGAAGTAGTGCTTGTCGTCGATGTTGGCGCCAATGCCGAAGTCGCTCATCAGGGCAACCGAACGGTCGATCACGCATTCCAGAGGCAGGTTCAGCGGGCCGAGCGAGCCGGCGCCGGCACCGATGGCCTCGCGCAGGTCGGCGTCGGTAGCCATGACCAGTGGGTCGGCAACCTGTTCCAGCTTGGCCGCCTTGATTTCGTTCAGCTCGTGGTCGCCACGTACTACCAGGGCAACCAGCTTGCCTTCCTCGGCACCGCGCACGATCAGGGTCTTGACGGTCTTCTCGATCGGCAGGCCGAAGTTTTCCACCAGCTGGGCGATGGTCTTGGCGTTCGGCGTGTCGACCAGGCGCAGCTCCTCGGTAGGGGCAGGGCGCACGGTTTCACGCGGGATGGCCTCGGCCTTCTCGATGTTGGCGGCGTAGTCGGAGCTGTCGCTGAAGATCACATCGTCTTCGCCGGACTCGGCCAGCACGTGGAACTCGTGCGAGTAGCTGCCACCGATGGAGCCGGTGTCGGCCTGCACTGGGCGGAAGTCCAGGCCCAGGCGGGTGAACACGTTGCTGTACGCCTGGTGCATGCGGTCGTAGGTTTCCTGCAGGGAAGCCTGGTCGGCATGGAACGAGTAGGCGTCCTTCATGATGAACTCGCGGCCGCGCATCAGGCCGAAGCGCGGGCGGATCTCGTCACGGAACTTGGTCTGGATCTGGTACATGTTGAGCGGCAGCTGTTTATAGCTGGACAGCTCGTTGCGGGCCAGGTCGGTGATCACTTCTTCGTGGGTCGGGCCAACGCAGAAGTCGCGCTGGTGGCGGTCCTTCAGGCGCAGCAGCTCGGGGCCGTACTGTTCCCAGCGGCCGGATTCCTGCCACAGTTCGGCGGGCTGGATGCTGGGCATCAGCACTTCCAGGGCGCCGGCGGCGTTCATTTCCTCACGCACCACGGCCTCGACCTTGCGCATCACCCGCAAGCCCATCGGCAGCCAGGTGTACAGGCCGGAGGCCAGTTTGCGGATCATGCCGGCACGCAGCATGAGCTGATGGCTGATGACCACTGCGTCGGCAGGGGTTTCTTTCTGGGTGGCGAGCAAATATTGACTGGTGCGCATGGTGAGCCGTGTCGATTGCCTAAGACATTGAAATGACCCCGCATTGTACGGGGGCGAAACGAAGGCGTACAGGATGCCCCAGGGCGTGACACTTGTCAGCCAAGAAAAAGCCCGGCGTGATCGCCGGGCTTTTTCAGGTGCGGGGCACTGCAAGCCAGGCTTACAGGATGCTCAGCGGGTACTCCACGATCAGGCGCAGTTCGTCGATCGATGGGGAATCGTAGTAGGTGCCATCGGAAGAACGGTAGGTAGCTTGACGCACGCGGAAGCTCAGGTCTTTCGCCGGGCCGCTCTGCAGCACGTACTTGATATCTACGTCGCGTTCCCATTCCTTGCCGTTGCTGGTGCTGGTGACGTTGGCGTCGGAACCACGTACATAACGGGTCATGAAGGTCAGGCCCGGGATGCCGTATTCGGCAAAGTTCAGGTCGTAGCGAGCCTGCCAGGATTTCTCGTCTTCGGCGTTGAAGTCGGAACGGGCCACGGAGTTGGCCAGGAAGATGGTGCCGCCACCGTCGATGCCATAGCCATAGTCGCCGTCGCCGGTGACTTTCTGGTAGGCCAGGGTGAAGGTGTGAGCGCCGATGTTGTAGGCGCCCGACAGGCTGAATGCGCGGTTGTCCAGCTTGTCGCCGTCGAACGCGCGGTACTCGGCCGAGCCTTCGCTCTTGGTGTCATAGATGTTGAAGTCGAACACCAGGCCCTGTTTGTCCGAGATCGGCAGTGCCCAGTTGACGTTGGCGTAGTACTTGCGCCAGAAGTCTTCAACCTTCGAGTAGTACAGGCTGGTGCTGAGGTTGTCGGTGAACGCGTAGGTACCACCTACCACGTTGGCTTCCTTCAGGCGGAAGCTGTCGCGGTTGGTCTGCTCCTGGGCGGTCAGGCTGGTGAAATGGCCAGCGTGCAGGGTCAGGCCCTCGATCTCGTTGCTGGTGATCAGGGTGCCCTGGGCGATTTCAGGCAGCAGGCGGCTGTCGTCAGTGGCGAAGACCGGCAGAGCGGTGAACTGGTCACCCACTTTCAGCACGGTGTCGGAGATGCGGAACTTAACAGCGCCGCCGGCCTTGGAGTAGTCATCTTCCGAACGGCCGTCGGAGCCGGTCGGGAACAGGCCGGTACCGGCGCGGCCCTTGCCGCTGTCCAGTTTCAGGCCGAGCATGCCGATGGCATCCACACCCACACCCACGGTGCCCTGGGTGAAGCCGGACTCGAAGGTGCCGAGGAAGCCCAGGCCGGTTTCTTCACGACGGCTCTGGGTGCCGGCTGGGTTGTTACGGAAGTCACGGCTGAAGTACAGCATGCGGGTCTTGACGTTCAGCTTGCTGTCTTCGATGAAACCTTTGGACTCGTCCTGGGAAGAGGCCAATGCCAACTGCGAGGTCCCTGCCGCAACGGCCAGGGCGATCATGCTCCACTTCATCACGCGCATCGTGATTTGCTCCTTTGGTTTTTAGGAAGAGTACCGCTGCGTCCAAGTGTTTTAGTTATATGGGGCAGCTCTTTCTTGTTATGTCGGCGAAAATGTATAGCACGCTGACTGTTGTTGGCGATATGGCTATAAACACTCTTTTCGGAACTTTTTTTCCATGTCGCTTTTAGGTAATTCCATGTCGCAAATCACGCCCCGGTTCTTGGGCCGTACAACGCCAGCGCTGTTCCTGTCACCGTAACGAACCTGTAACTACCGATTCCGGCTGGGGAAACTCCCTGGTAACCAATGCCGCTGTTGTTATTTGTCGCGTACACCTGCCACTGCAGATGTCGTGCCGACTTGGCGTGAAAGGAATGCAACAAGCGTGCTCAAAATTCGCAACGCTTCATGAAATTTTCACAAAACCTGCTACCGGGGGTCGGAAAGTGCCGTAAACACGGGGCGGGAGCCGCCTGATGGGGTATTACAGTCAAGAATCATTAAAATTTGAAAAGCTGTCATGAAAGTCAATGTGTTACCGCAACTTGTTCATGCAGCGTCACCTTTGGGGTGGCAAGTGTGGTGGGAGGTGTACGGGCGGCCTCATTTTGGTGCGAAAAGTAGCGCTGTGTTACCGGGAACGTGCAGGGTATCCTTGCAGGCCTGTTTTCCGCGTGAAGCGGGTTGGTTCTGCCTGAAGGAGATTTGCCGTGTTCGTCCTCGATTCGCGTTTGCAGCAGGATTCGCTGGTGCTGGGGGAATTTGCGCTGTGCCAGTTGCTGCTGAGCAAGGATGCCAGCTATCCATGGTTCATCCTGGTGCCCAAGCGCGCCGGTATCAGCGAACTGTTCGAGCTCGATGCTGCGGAGCAGCAGCAGTTGTGGCAGGAAACCACCAGCCTGGCCGAAGCGCTGAAAGCCAGCTACAGCGCCGACAAGATGAACGTGGCCACCCTGGGCAATGTGGTCAGCCAGTTGCACATGCACGTGATCGTGCGCCAGCGCGACGACGCCGCCTGGCCGGCACCGGTGTGGGGCAAGTGCCCGGCGGTGGCCTACACCGACGACCAGGTGCAAGCCATTCGCCAGCGCCTGCGCGGGCTGCAGCTCGCCGGCTACCAGGAGGCCTGACATGTTGCTTGAATCGCGAGTGGTCGAACTGGAAACACGCCAGGCGTTCCAGGATGACACCATCCAGGCGCTGAATGACGTGGTGGTCGAGCAGGGGCGGGTGATCGAGCGGCTGCAGTTGCAGATGGCCGAGCTGATCAAGCGTTACGAAGAGATGGTTGGCCAGTACGGCAGCGAAGGGGACGAGGCGCCACCGCCTCATTATTGATACTCGAAACCCTGCAGGAGCGGGCATGCCCGCTCCTGCAGGGGATGGTTTCTGCAAACAAGATCAGCGGCGGGTTACCGCAACCACATCCTCGGCCTGCAGGCCCTTGTCGCGGTGCATCACCGAAAACTCCACGCGCTGGCCTTCGACCAGGATGCGGTGGCCTTCACCGCGAATGGCGCGAAAGTGCACGAAGATATCATCGCCCGAGTCGCGGGAGATGAAGCCGAAGCCTTTGGATGTGTTGAACCACTTCACGGTACCGGTATCACGATTGCCGGCATCCTGCGCCGCATGCTGGTTGGCGCGTGCCTTGCGCGGGATGCGGGCAAAGCCCACGGCCAGGTGCACGGCCACGGCCAGCGCCGCGCAGACCAGTGCGGCCAGGTTGCCCATTTCCGGGCGGGCCAGCAGTGTCAGGGTCTGCAGCACCACGGCCACCACCAGCAGGGCACAGGCCAGGTGCTGCAACTGCTGCCGCGCGCCGCGGTAGTACAGTGGCACGACCGGGGCCAGGACCAGGTTGAGCAGGCCGAGCAGGGCAAGGTAGACCGCGTCGGGTTGTTGCAGGAAGGGTGTCGCATCGGTTTTCAGGCTGGGTATGAGCGATAGCAGCAAGGCTGCCACGCCCGTCACCAGATGGACGATCTTGAACATGGGGTTGGCTCACAGTTGATAAGGCCGATCACAGGAAGAGCTGGCAGCACGGTGCGCATGAGGTGTAGAGCGCGAACACGTGGCAGGCCAGCCTATGCACCCGGCAATGACAATCCGCACGGGTGGCACCATGCCTATTTAACAGTAAAGCCGCAGGCTACTCAAACCGCAGGCCGCGATGGGCGATGTGTTGCGCCATGTCACATGCGGCGTGTACCAAGTGTTGCTACAGTGGTCGGCACCTGCTTGGGTCTCAAGCCTTATGGAAAGGGGAACTTCATGGCAATCGATATCGGTATCAGTGAAGAAGATCGCAAGTCCATCGTCGATGGGCTGTCCCGCCTGTTGTCGGATACCTACGTGCTGTATCTGAAAACCCATAACTTCCACTGGAACGTCACCGGTCCGTCGTTCCGCACCCTGCACCTGATGTTCGAAGAGCAGTACAACGAACTGGCGCTGGCGGTCGACTCGATCGCCGAGCGCATCCGCGCCCTGGGCTTTCCGGCGCCGGGGGCTTATGCATTCTATGCGCGGCACTCCTCGATCAAGGAAGAAGAAGGGGTGCCGCCTGCCGACGAGATGATCCGCCAGCTGGTCCAGGGCCAGGAAGCCGTGGTGCGTACCGCGCGCAGCATCTTCCCGGTGGTGGACAAGGTCAGTGACGAGCCGACCGCCGACCTGCTGACCCAGCGCATGCAGGTGCACGAGAAAACCGCCTGGATGCTGCGGGTGCTGCTCGACGGCAAGTAGATACCCAACGCTGTACCGGCCCTTGTAGGAGCGGCCTTGTGTCGCGATGGGCTGCGAAGCAGCCCCACGGTTTGAGCGCATTGCACAAATTTCTGGGGCTGCTTCGCAGCCCATCGCGACACAAGGCCGCTCCTACAGGCCCTGCGCAATTTTGTACAGGAAGATTTTGCCGCTGCTTTAAGCTCGCCCATCAGCGCTTCATAGGCCACCTGGTACCTGTGACGAGGAAGTGTGGCGCATGATGCAAGCAAGCAAACGTGTGGCTGGCCAGGGGCGTTGGCCGGGTAAACAGTGCATCGACCCGTTCAAGGCGGATTTCGACATGTTGCAGATCCAGCCGGTGTCACGCTCGGTACGGCTCAACGGTTTTTCCACCTGCCTGCGGCTGGAGGCCGTCTACTGGGGCATCCTGGAGCGCATCGCCGCGGCCAACCGCTGCTCGGTCAGCGCGGTGCTGTCCTACGTGGACCGCGAGGTGCACCTGCGCCAGGGCGGGGTGCGCAACTTCAGCGGGCTGATCCGGGTGATCTGCGTTGCCTGGCTGCAGGACCCGCCAAGTGTGCGCTGATCGCCTGGCGGGCTGCGCAGTGCTTGCTAACCATATATAATCCCGCTTTTTGCTGCCCCGGCAGCCAGCGTTGTGGTTGACGAGAGACACCCATGCCCCTTTATGACTATCAATGTGCATCCTGCGAGCACCGCATGGAAGTGCTGCAGAAGATCAGCGCCGCGCCGCTGACCGATTGCCCGGCCTGCCAGGCGCCGGCGCTGAAGAAGCTGCTGTCGGTGCCAGGCTTCCGCCTGAGCGGTAACGGTTGGTACGAAACCGACTTCAAGACCGGGGCGAAAAAGAATCTGGCAGGCGGCGACAAGGCCGACTGAGTTGAATGCTGTGACCGGGTCTTGCAGTATTAGCCCTCTCCGGGCGGCCAAGGCCTCCACCGAATACACGAATCACGAGAAGCGAAACCACCATCATGATGCGCAGCCATTATTGCGGCCAACTGAACGAGAGCCTGGACGGCCAGGAAGTCACCCTTTGCGGCTGGGTCCATCGTCGCCGCGACCACGGCGGGGTGATCTTCCTCGACATCCGTGACCGCGAAGGCATGGCCCAGGTCGTGTTCGACCCGGATCGCGCCGAAACCTTCGCCGCTGCCGACCGCGTGCGCAGCGAATACGTCGTGCAGATCACCGGCAAGGTCCGCAAGCGCCCTGAAGGTGCGGTGAATGCCAACATGGCTTCCGGCGCCATCGAGATCCTCGGCTACCAGCTGAACGTGCTCAACGAAGCGGAAACCCCGCCGTTCCCGCTGAACGAATACTCCGACGTCGGCGAGGAAACCCGCCTGCGCTACCGCTTCATCGACCTGCGTCGCCCGGAAATGGCCGACAAGCTGCGCCTGCGTTCGCGCATCACCAGCAGCATCCGTCGCTTCCTCGACGAGAACGGCTTCCTCGACGTCGAGACGCCGATCCTGACCCGTGCCACCCCGGAAGGCGCGCGTGACTACCTGGTGCCTAGCCGTACCCACGCCGGTAGCTTCTTCGCCCTGCCGCAGTCGCCGCAGCTGTTCAAGCAGCTGCTGATGGTCGCCGGCTTCGACCGCTACTACCAGATCGCCAAGTGCTTCCGTGACGAAGACCTGCGTGCCGACCGCCAGCCGGAATTCACCCAGATCGACATCGAGACCAGCTTCCTCGATGAAAGCGAGATCATGGGCCTGACCGAAAGCATGATCCGCAAGCTGTTCAAGGAAGTGCTGGACCTGGAATTCGGCGAATTCCCGCACATGACCTTCGAAGAGGCCATGCGCCGCTACGGTTCCGACAAGCCGGACCTGCGTATTCCGCTGGAACTGGTCGACGTTGCCGACCAGCTCAAGGATGTCGACTTCAAGGTGTTCGCCGGCCCGGCCAACGATCCGAAGTGCCGCGTTACCGCCCTGCGCCTGCCAGGCGGCGCCAGCATGCCGCGCAGCAAGATCGACGAGTACACCAAGTTCGTCGGCATCTACGGTGCCAAGGGCCTGGCCTACATCAAGGTCAACGAGCGCGCCAAGGGCGTCGAAGGCCTGCAGTCGCCGATCGTCAAGAACATCCCTGAGGCCAACCTCAACAACATCCTCGACCGCGTTGGCGCCGTAGACGGCGACATCGTGTTCTTCGGTGCCGACAAGTTCAAGGTGGTCAGCGAAGCCCTGGGCGCGCTGCGTATCCGCCTGGGCCACGACTTCGAGCTGCTGACCTGCGAGTGGGCACCGATGTGGGTCGTCGACTTCCCGATGTTCGAAGAGAACGAAGACGGCAGCTTCACCGCGCTGCACCACCCGTTCACCGCGCCGAAGTGCACCCCGGAAGAGCTCGAGGCCAACCCGGCCACGGCCCTGTCCCGTGCCTACGACATGGTCCTGAACGGTACCGAGCTGGGTGGCGGTTCGATCCGTATCCACCGTAAAGAGATGCAGCAGGCCGTGTTCCGCCTGCTGGGCATCGAGGCGGCAGAACAGGAAGAGAAGTTCGGCTTCCTGCTCGACGCCCTGAAGTTCGGTGCACCGCCTCACGGTGGTCTGGCCTTCGGTCTGGACCGCCTGGTCATGCTGATGACCGGCGCCCAGTCGATCCGTGAAGTGATCGCCTTCCCGAAAACCCAGAGCGCCGCGTGCGTCATGACCCAGGCCCCTGGCATGGTCGACGCCAAGGCCCTGCGCGAGCTGCACATCCGACTGCGCGAACAGACCAAGGTCGAGTAAGCAGTCCCCGGGCGCATCCACATGGATGCGCCTTTGCGTTTCGGCGCAGGCAATTTCCCGTCCCGCCCCGTACAGGGGCGGGGCTGTTTGTGATTCAAAGGATTCGGAGTCGTTATGGCTGGTCATTCCAAGTGGGCGAACATCAAGCACCGCAAAGAGCGCCAGGATGCCAAGAGAGGCAAGATCTTCACCAAGTGGATCCGCGAACTGACGGTCGCTGCCAAGCAGGGTGGTGCTGACCCGGCATCCAACCCGCGCCTGCGTTTGGCGCTGGACAAGGCCCTGGGCGCCAACATGAGCCGCGACATCATCGATCGTGCCGTGGCCCGTGGTGCCGGCACCAACGAAAGCGACAACGTCGAAGAGCTCAGCTACGAAGGTTACGGCCCGGGTGGCGTGGCGATCATGGTCGAGGCCATGACCGACAACCGCAACCGTACCGCCGCTGCCGTGCGTCATGCCTTCACCAAGTGTGGTGGCAACCTGGGCACCGACGGTTCGGTGGCCTACCTGTTCGAGCGCAAGGGGCAGATCAGCTTTGCCCCGGGCGTGGAAGAAGACGCGCTGATGGAAGCGGCGATGGAAGCCGATGCCGATGACGTGGTGGCCAACGACGACGGCTCGTTCGACGTGTTCACCTCGTTCAACAGCTTCTACGCCGTGCGCAATGCCCTGGAAGAGGCAGGCTTCAAGGCCGCTGACGCGGAAATCGTCATGCAGCCGACCACCAGCGCCGAACTCGACCAGGACGGTGCCGAAAAGGTGCTCAAGCTGATCGACATGCTCGAAGACCTGGATGACGTGCAGAACGTCTACTCCAATGCCCAGATTTCCGATGAGATCATGGAAAACCTCGGCTAAGGTGTCCTGAGCATTCGGGCCAGGCAGGTAGCTTTATTGGGGCTGCTGTGCAGCCCATCGCCGGCAAGCCAGCTCCCACAGGTACAGTGCCACCCTCAAGTCTTGCACTGTACCTGTGGGAGCTGGCTTGCCGGCGATGGGCCGCGCAGCGGCCCCAATGGTGTTAAAACATGAGCTTTGTACGACGGGCACTATGACTCTGATTCTTGGTATCGACCCCGGCTCGCGCATCACCGGCTATGGCGTGGTACGCCAGACCGCCCGTGGTTGCGAGTACGTGGCGTCGGGCTGCATCCGCACCGGCAGCGGCGAGCTGCACGAGCGGTTGCAGATCGTTTTTCGTGGCGTGGGTGAAATCATCGCCCAGCACGGCCCGGTAACCATGGGCATCGAACGGGTGTTCATGGCCCGTAACGCCGACTCGGCGCTCAAGCTCGGCCAGGCCCGTGGCGCGGCCATCGTCGCCGCCGCCGAAGCCGGCCTGGAAATCGCCGAATACAGCGCCACCCAGGTCAAGCAGGCGGTAGCCGGTACCGGTGGGGCCAACAAGGAGCAGGTGATGATGATGGTCATGCACCTGCTGAAACTGACGCAAAAGCCGCAGATCGACGCCTCCGACGCCCTGGCCATCGCCCTGTGCCATGCCCATACCCGCTCCAGCCTGGTGCCGCATGGCCTGGCCACGGCACGGCGACGCGGCGGGCGCTTGCGTCTGTAGACGCTTCATGCGCTGATACACATTTTGTTCGGGTGATGCGTTCACCCGCTGCATTTGCTGATAGGGTTGAGCGGTCTTTGACCGGCTCCCCGAGAGGAAGGATCGGAACGTGATTGGACGTTTGCGCGGCACCCTGGCGGAAAAACAACCGCCTCACCTGATTATCGACGTCAACGGCGTGGGTTACGAACTGGAAGTTCCCATGACCACGCTGTACCGTCTGCCCAAGGTGGGCGAACCCGTCACCGTGCACACCCACCTGGTGGTGCGCGAGGATGCTCACCTGCTCTACGGTTTTGCCGAAAAGCGTGAGCGCGAGCTGTTCCGCGAACTCATCCGCCTGAATGGCGTAGGGCCGAAGCTGGCCCTGGCGCTGATGTCCGGGCTGGAAGTGGACGAGCTGGTGCGCTGCGTGCAGGCCCAGGACACCTCGGCCCTGGTGCGCGTGCCCGGTGTTGGCAAGAAAACCGCCGAACGCCTGCTGGTCGAGCTCAAGGACCGCTTCAAGGCTTGGGAAACGTCCCCGGCCATGTTCACCCTGGTCTCCGACGGGCCGCTGCCGGTCGCCAGCGCATCCACGGCCGAAGCCGATGCCGTCAGCGCCCTGGTTTCGCTGGGCTACAAGCCGCAGGAAGCCAGCAAGGCGATCGCCGCGATCAAGGACAAGGCCGGCCTGAGCAGTGAAGAGCTGATCCGCCGCAGCCTGAAAGGGATGATTACCAAGTGATCGAAGCCGACCGCCTGATCGCCGCCAGTGGCCGCGACCGTGAAGAAGTCCAGGACCGTGCGATCCGCCCGCTGCGGCTGGACGAGTACATCGGCCAGCCGGTGGTGCGCGAGCAGATGGCGCTGTTCATCCAGGCCGCCCGTGGCCGCAGCGAGTCGCTCGACCATACGCTGATCTTCGGCCCGCCCGGCCTGGGCAAGACCACCTTGGCCAACATCATCGCCCACGAAATGGGCGTGTCGGTCAAGAGCACCTCGGGGCCCATCCTCGAGCGCCCGGGCGACCTCGCGGCCATGCTGACCAACCTCGAACCGCACGATGTGCTGTTCATCGACGAGATCCACCGGTTGTCACCGGTCGTCGAAGAGGTGCTGTACCCGGCGATGGAGGACTTCCAGCTCGACATCATGATCGGCGAAGGGCCAGCGGCCCGTTCGATCAAGCTTGACCTGCCGCCGTTCACCCTGGTCGGTGCCACCACCCGTGCTGGTATGCTCACCAACCCGCTGCGGGACCGTTTCGGTATCGTCCAGCGCCTGGAGTTCTACAGCGACAAGGACCTGGCCACCATCGTCAGCCGTTCGGCCAACATCCTTGGCCTGGTCATCGAAGACCAGGGCGCCTACGAGATTGCCCGGCGTGCCCGTGGCACGCCACGTATCGCCAACCGCCTGCTGCGCCGCGTGCGCGACTACGCCGAAGTGCGCGGCAAGGGCCAGATCACCAAGGCCGTGGCCGACATGGCGCTAAACCTGCTGGACGTCGACGAGCGCGGTTTCGACCACTCCGACCGCCGCCTGCTGCTGACCATGATCGAGAAGTTCGACGGTGGCCCGGTCGGCGTGGACAACCTGGCCGCGGCCATCAGTGAAGAGCGCCACACCATCGAGGATGTGCTCGAGCCGTACCTGATCCAGCAAGGCTACATCATGCGCACGCCGCGCGGCCGCGTGGTCACCCGGCATGCCTACCTGCACTTTGGCCTGAACGTGCCCGGGCGCCTGGGGGAGGGTGGGGATTTTTCCGAAACGGGCGATGAGTGACAGATCGAAAACGGCTTTTCGTGGTCCTACCGCTGGCATGCCGAGGGTGCGCTGGCAATAAGACATTAATGAAGAAAAAACAGTTGCCACAGCGGATTGGCAAGCTGAGGAGTAAGCACTAGAGTATGCGCGCGCAAAATGGCCTGGAACCGTTCGCACACCGTTGTCGCGTCTATTACGAAGATACCGATGCCGGTGGCGTGGTGTATTACGTCAATTACCTGAAATTCATGGAGCGCGCGCGTACCGAGCGGCTGCGGCACCTGGGCTTTTCCCAGGCGCAGCTGGCCGAAGACAACCTGCTGTTCGTGGTCCACTCCAGCGAAGCGCGCTATCACGCGCCGGCGCGGCTGGACGACGAGCTGCGGGTCACCGCGCAAGTACTTGAACTCAATCGCGCCAGCCTGCGCTTCGTGCAGCAGGTCTGGCGGGAAAAGGATGAAACGCTGCTCTGCGAAGGGCAGTTCCTGGTGGCCGCCGTGCGCGCCGACACTTTCAAACCCCGAGCCATACCCCCGGAGCTGCGTGACGCCTTTGCGGCGGACGGCTCGGGTACTCAATCGAATGCAGGAGAATAAGCGTGGAAGCTAACGTCGTCGACCATACCTCCATGTGGAGTCTGGTCAGCAATGCCAGCGTGCTGGTACAGCTGGTAATGCTGACCCTGGTGGCCGCCTCGGTCACCTCATGGGTCATGATCTTCCAGCGCAGCACCATGCTGCGCGCCGGTCGTCGTGCGCTGGATGCCTTCGAGGAGCGCTTCTGGTCGGGCATCGACCTGTCCAAGCTGTACCGCCAGGCAGGCAGCAACCCAGACCCGGATTCCGGTGTCGAGCAGGTCTTCCGTGCCGGCTTCAAGGAATTCTCGCGCCTGCGCCAGCAGCCGGGCGTTGACCCGGACGCGGTCATGGAGGGTGTTGCCCGTGCCATGCGCGTAGCCATCTCGCGCGAGGAAGAAAAACTCGAGCAGAGCCTGCCGTTCCTGGCCACCGTCGGTTCGACCAGCCCGTACATCGGCCTGTTCGGTACCGTGTGGGGCATCATGAACTCCTTCCGCGGCCTGGCCAGCGCCCAGCAGGCCACCCTGGCCACGGTTGCCCCGGGTATCGCCGAAGCGCTGATCGCCACCGCCATCGGCCTGTTCGCGGCAATCCCGGCGGTCATCGCCTACAACCGCTTCTCGGCCCGCAGCGAAGTGCTGATTGGCCGTTACTACACCTTCGCCGACGAGTTCCAGGCGATCCTGCACCGCAAAGTGCACACCAGCGAAGAGTAATCAGGTAGAAGCCCATGGCCCGAGTTCGCCACAAACGCAAGCCGGTCGCCGAGATGAACGTGGTGCCCTACATCGACGTGATGCTGGTGCTGCTGGTCATCTTCATGGTGACGGCGCCCATGCTCAACCAGGGCGTGAAGGTCGACCTGCCCAAGGTTTCCAGTGAAGCCTTGCCGCAGGACAACAACGTCCAGATCCTCACCATCTCCATCAAGGCCGACAAGACCTACTACTGGAACCTCGGCAGCGAAGTCGATACCGACAAGCAGATGGACAAAGCCATGACCTTGCCGGCCATGACCGACGCCGTGACCAAGATCATTGCTGCCGGCCGTGACCAGGGCAAGCAGACCCAGGTGTTCATTCGTGGCGACAAGGCTGTCGACTATGGCGCGGTCATGGGTGCCATGGGCGGGTTGCAGAAGGCCGGTGTCGGTAACGTTGGCCTGATTACCGAGGCGCCCTGATGCAACAGCGAGAGCCATCCGCCTCGGAAAGCTACTTCTGGCCCAGTATCTGGGCCATCGGCCTGCATGTGCTGGTGTTCGCCCTGCTGTTCGTCAGTTTTGCCATGACGCCTGAGCTGCCGCCATCCAAGCCGATCGTCCAGGCTACCCTGTACCAGCTCAAGTCCAAGAGCCAGGCGACCACCCAGACCAATCAGAAGATTGCCGGGGAAGCGAAGAAAACCGCTTCGCGCCAGACCGAGGTCGAGCAGCTGGAACAGAAGAAGGTCGAGCAGGAGGCCGTGAAGGCCGCGGAACAAAAGAAAGCCGACGCCGCTCAAAAGGCCGAAGAGGCTCGCGAGGCCGCCGAAGCCAAAAAAGCCGAGGCAGCTGCCGAAGCCGCCGAGGCCAAGAAAGCCGCCGAAGCCAAGAAGGCCGAAGAAGCGAAGAAGGCTGCCGAGAAGCAGCAGGCCGACATCGCCAAGAAGAAGGCCGAGGAAGAAAAGAAAAAAGCCGAAGAAGAGGCCAAGAAAGAGGCCGCTGAAGAGGCGAAGAAACAAGCCGCCGAGGACGCCAAGAAAAAGGCAGCCGAAGAGGCCAAGAAGAAAGCAGCCGAGGACGCCAAGAAGAAAGCGGTGGCCGAGGAAGCGAAGAAGAAGGCAGCTGAAGAGGCCAAGAAAAAGGCCGCTGCAGATGCCCAGAAGAAAAAGGCACAGGAAGCGGCCCGCAAGGCGGCGGAAGACAAGAAAGCCCAGGCCCTGGCCGAGCTGTTGTCCGACACCACCGAACGGCAGCAGGCGCTGGCCGACGAGCAGGGTGACCAGGTGGCCGGCGACTTCGACGACCTGATCCGCATGCGCGCGGCCGAGGGCTGGGCACGTCCGCCTTCCGCGCGCAAGGGCATGACGGTGGTCCTGCAGATCAACATGTTGCCGGACGGTACCATCACCAGCGTCAGCGTGGCCCGGTCCAGTGGTGACGGCCCGTACGACAGCTCGGCGGTGGCAGCAGTGAAGAACATCGGTCGTTTGACCGAGATGCAGGGTATGAAGCCGAGCGATTTCAACCAATATCGTTCGTTCAAGATGACATTTACACCTGAGGATCTAGCGTTGTGATTAAACGTCTGAGAGGACTGTTGGTCATGCTGTGCTGCGTGGCAGGCATGGCCGTGGCAGAGGAAAAGAACATCCTGGTCACCAGCGGCAGCGACCGGGCCACGCCCATCGCGGTAGTGCCGTTCGGTCTGCAGGGCGGCAGCGTGCTGCCGGAAGACATGGCCGACATCATCGGCAACGACCTGCGCAACTCCGGCTACTACTCGCCGATTCCGCGGCAGAACATGATCAGCCAGCCGTCGCAGGCCAGCGAAGTGATCTTCCGTGACTGGAAAGCGCTGGGTGCCCAGTACGTGATGGTCGGCAGCATCGTGCCGTCGGGCGGTCGCCTGCAGGTGCAGTACGCGCTGTTCAACGTCGCCACCGAGCAGCAAGTGCTGACCGGTAGCGTGGCGGGCAGCGTCGACCAGCTGCGCGACATGGCGCACTACATTGCCGACCAGTCGTTCGAGAAGCTCACCGGCATCAAGGGTGCGTTCTCCACCCGCATGCTGTACGTGACGGCCGAGCGCTTCTCCACCAACAACACCCGCTACACCCTGCAGCGTTCGGACTACGACGGTGCGCGTGCGGTCACCCTGCTGCAATCGCGTGAGCCGATCCTGTCGCCACGCTTTGCGCCGGATGGCAAGCGTATCGCCTACGTCTCGTTCGAGCAGAAGCGCCCGCGCATCTTCGTCCAGCACATCGATACCGGTCGCCGCGAGCAGGTCACCAACTTCGAAGGCCTGAACGGTGCGCCAGCCTGGTCGCCGGACGGCTCGCGCCTGGCGTTCGTGCTGTCGAAGGACGGCAACCCGGACATCTACGTGATGAACGTGGCTTCGCGCCAGATCAGCCGTGTCACCGCCGGCCCGGGCATCAACACCGAGCCGTTCTGGGGCAAGGATGGCAACACCCTGTACTTCACCTCCGACCGTGGCGGCAAGCCGCAGATCTACAAGCAGTCGGTCAGTGGTGGTGGTGCCGAGCGGGTAACTTTCGTGGGTAACTACAACGCCAACCCGAAACTGTCGGCGGACGAAAAGACCCTGGTGATGATCCATCGCCAGCAGGGCTTCACCAACTTCAAAGTTGCGGCCCAGGATTTGCAACGCGGAAGTGTAAAGATTCTCTCGGAAACAAGTCTTGATGAGTCTCCCACTGTTGCGCCAAACGGCACCATGCTAATCTACGCCACCCGCCAGCAGGGCCGGGGAGTCTTGATGCTCGTGTCGCTTAATGGCCGCGTGAGGCTCCCACTTCCTACCGCTCAAGGCGAAGTCAGAGAACCGTCCTGGTCCCCTTACCTGAACTGACGCGGCGCTTTACGTTTTACTTAACACACTGGGGTTCATTAGGAGTTTCACGATGGAAATGCTGAAGTTTGGTAAATTTGCTGCGCTGGCTCTGGCCATGGCTGTAGCTGTAGGTTGCTCCTCGAAGGGCGGTGACAACGCAGGCGAAGGCGCTGCTGTAGACCCGAACGCTGGCTACGGTGCCAACACTGGCGCTGTTGACGGCTCCCTGAGCGAAGAAGCTGCCCTGCGCGCAATCACCACCTTCTACTTCGAATACGACAGCTCGGACCTGAAGCCAGAAGCCATGCGCGCTCTGGACGTTCACGCCAAGGACCTGAAAGCCAACGGCAACCGCGTTGTCCTGGAAGGCAACACCGACGAGCGCGGCACCCGCGAGTACAACATGGCTCTGGGTGAGCGTCGTGCGAAAGCCGTTCAGCGCTACCTGGTTCTGCAGGGCGTTTCCCCTGCTCAGCTGGAACTGGTTTCCTACGGCGAAGAGCGTCCAGTTGCTACCGGCAACGACGAGCAGTCCTGGGCTCAGAACCGTCGCGTAGAACTGCGTAAGTAAGTTCTTATGCGTATGTGCCGCCGTGTAGTAACCGTCCTCGCACTCAGCCTGCCGCTCGCGGCCTGGGCTGAGGTCCCTGTAGTTGATGACAACGCAGGCAGCTATCCGCCTGCGGGTTATGGCACGAGCGGCGCCTATGCCGGGTCAGGGGCTTCGGCCCCTGCCTCTGCACAGGGCCAGCTGTTCATGCAGCTGCAACAGATGCAGGATCAGCTTTCCCGCCAGCAAGGCATCATCGAAGAGCTGCAGAACGATGTGTCGCGCATGAAGCAGGAAAACCTGGAGCGTTACCAGGACCTGGACCGTCGCATCAACAGTGGCGCCGCGCCTGCCGCGACCCCTGACAATTCCTCCGGTGGTGGTGCATCCAATGCCGCCCCCGATGCAGCAGCTGGTGCTGCTGCGCAACAACCGGCCGCCAGTAGCGAGCCCGGTGATCCGGCGAAAGAAAAGCTCTACTACGATGCCGCTTTCGACCTGATCAAGCAGAAAGACTTCGACAAGGCCAGCCAGGCGTTCAACGCCTTCCTGCGCAAGTACCCCAACAGCCAGTACGCCGGCAATGCCCAGTACTGGTTGGGTGAAGTGAACCTGGCCAAGGGCGACCTGCCGGCTGCCAGCCAGGCCTTCGCCCAGGTCAGCCAGAAGTATCCGAAGCACAGCAAGGTGCCGGATTCGCTGTACAAGCTGGCCGACGTCGAGCGCCGCATGGGCCACACCGACAAGGTCAAGGGCATCCTGCAGCAGGTCATCACCCAGTACCCCGGCACCTCTGCCGCGCAACTGGCCCAGCGTGACCTGCAAAAGCTCTAAGCAGCACCGTTTAAAAGAAACCCGCGCCAGTCGCGGGTTTTTTCGTTAGAATCACTGCCCTTTTTTCGTAAACACGCTGCTGCGGATAACGCCATGTCGAGTCCGCGACAGTGCCTGACGGAGGCGGACAGCCTGTTTAGCTGTCACGCCCGTGGCGAGCATGCAAGACACATTACGCATCACCGAAGTCTTTTACTCTTTGCAGGGTGAAACGCGAACGGCTGGGTTGCCCACGGTATTCGTGCGCCTCACCGGTTGCCCCCTGCGCTGCCAGTACTGTGACAGTGCCTATGCCTTCAGTGGCGGTACCGTCCGCACCCTCGATTCGATCCTTGAGCAGGTCGCCGGCTTCAAGCCGCGCTACGTCTGCGTCACCGGTGGCGAGCCATTGGCCCAGCCCAACGCCTTGCCGTTGCTGCAGCGCCTGTGTGACGCCGGTTACGAAGTGTCGCTGGAAACCAGCGGCGCGCTGGATATTGCCGGCACCGACACCCGCGTCAGCCGCGTGGTCGACCTGAAGACCCCTGGCTCCGAAGAGTCGCACCGTAACCGCTACGAGAACATCGAGCAGCTGACCCGCAACGACCAGGTCAAGTTCGTCATCTGTTCCCGTGAGGACTACGACTGGGCGGTCTCCAAGCTGATCCAGTACAACCTGGCCGAGCGTGCCGGCGAGGTGCTGTTCTCGCCCAGCCACCATCAGGTGAACGCCAGCGAGCTGGCGGACTGGATCGTCGCCGACAACCTGCCCGTACGCTTCCAGCTGCAGCTGCACAAGCTGCTGTGGAACGACGAACCCGGACGTTGATTGAGGAGCAAGCACACATGACCGACAAACGCGCAGTAATCCTGTTGTCCGGCGGCCTGGACTCGGCCACCGTGGTCGCCATGGCCAAGGCCGAAGGCTACAGCTGTTACACCATGAGTTTCGACTACGGCCAGCGCCACCGCGCCGAACTGAACGCTGCCGCCCGCGTTGCCCGCGACCTGGGTGTGGTCGAGCACAAGGTGATTGGCCTGAACCTGGACGGCATCGGCGGCTCGGCCTTGACCGACAGCAGCATCGACGTGCCGGAAACCCCGGGTGAAGGCATCCCGGTCACCTACGTGCCGGCGCGCAACACCGTGTTCCTGTCCCTGGCCCTGGGCTGGGCAGAGGTGCTGGAAGCCCGTGACATCTTCATTGGCGTGAATGCCGTGGATTACTCCGGCTACCCCGATTGCCGCCCCGAGTTCGTCGAAGCCTTCGAGCGCATGGCCAACCTGGCGACCAAGGCCGGCGTCGAAGGGCAGGGCTTCCGCATCCAGGCGCCGCTGCAGAACATGAGCAAGGCGCAGATCGTGCAGGCCGGTATGGCCCGTGGCGTGGACTACAGCCTGACCGTTTCCTGCTACCAGGCCGACGATGACGGCCGTGCCTGCGGCAAATGCGACAGCTGCCGCCTGCGTGCCGACGGCTTCAAGGCCGCCGGAGTCGAAGACCCAACGCGGTATTTTTGAAAAAAGTTTGATGGGGTGTTGATTTCCCGTTAGAAATCAGTATTATACGCGCCATCCAACGGGTCGTTAGCTCAGTTGGTAGAGCAGTTGGCTTTTAACCAATTGGTCGTAGGTTCGAATCCTACACGACCCACCATACGCAGTACGTCAAAGCCCGCTACCGGCAACGGTGGCGGGCTTTTTCGTTTTCGGCTGCTTGTACTGGCCTCATCGCCGGCAAGCCAGCTCCCACAGGGCTTGCGCATGACTCGAGGCTAATGCGGTCGAGGTGGGAGCTGGCTTGCCGGCGAAAGGGGCGCAAAGCGCCCCCAGCTTACTCAGCCCACTCCGGATCCCCGGTAAACACCACCGTCAGCCAACGGTCCGGCCCTTCACCACCCACGGCATCACCGATCTCGTTGCGCCACGCATCCCATTCATCGATGGTTTTCGCGGCCATGGCCTTCGGCACGATGAAATACAGTTCGATCTCCCGCGAGCGCCCGACCTTGGCCACATACGCGCGGTACGACTGCAACCCATGGCGTGCGACGAAGGCCTTGGCGACTTCATCTACGTGCAGTTTGAGGTCGCCAGGGGTCACCAGGAAAATTTCCGAAAGGGCCTGGCGCACCACCGACATCGGCAACGGCACGATCACCAGGCAGACCAGCGCCAGCACCGCCGGGTCGATATACGGCGACACCCACTCCAGCGATGTGCCCTGCACCGCATAGCCAAAGCAGAAGGCGATCAGCAGCGCGGCGGTGATGCTGGCCGACATCACCCAGCCCTTGACGTCCATGCGCACGAAATCCGAGCCCAGCTTGCGGTTGGCGCGGGCCTCGACAACAGCGATGGTCACGCAAGCGATCACGGTCAGCACCGCGTAGACCATGGCGATGCCGAACTCCAGGTGGCGCCCGCCTTGCAGCAGGCTGCTGACGGCGTTGATCAGCGCATAGATGGCCACGCCGCTGAGCAGGATGCCGTTGAGCGCCAGCACCATCGGCTCCAGGTGCCAGAAGCCCATGGTGAAGCGCTCGCGCAGCTTGCGTGACATCTGCACGCTGGTGGTGTGCGCGGTAATCAGCCTGACCACCACCAGCGACAGCCCGCTCATGCTGGCATCGACCAGCGAATAGACGCCGTCGAACACGATGGAGAACGAGCCGGAGGCCAGGCCGAAGGCGATGCCGATGATGGCGATGAACAGGGTGACGGCGATCGAGGTGCGTAACAGGCCCTGTTCGCTGGTGATGTCGAAGAAGGAAGATCTGGTTGGGGTTTGCATGATTGTGCTCGGTAAATAGCCCTGCTGCTATGTTGTATGTGCTGGCCTCTTCGCGGGTAAACCCGCTCCCACAGGGTTATGCTCCGACCTTGAAGGCAGCGCCGGACCTTGTGGGAGCGGGTTCACCCGCGAAGAGGCCCTGACAGGTTAGACGCGGAACTGCTCCATCAGCGCCTGCTGCTGGTTGGCCAGCCGGTTCAGGGCCTGGCTGATCCGCGCCGACTCATCGGCCTGGCCTGCCAGCGATTCGGTCACATCGCGAATGCCGGCCACATTGCGGTTCACCTCTTCGGCTACGGCGCTCTGCTCTTCAGCCGCCGACGCAATCTGCAGGTTCATGTCGCTGATCACCGCCACTGCCTCGCCAATACGTTGTAGCGCCGGCAGCGCCTGTTCCATCCGCGCGGCGCTGTCCTGGGCCTGGCGCTGGCCTTCGTGCATGGCGCCCACCACATCCTGGGTGCCTTGCTGCAAACCTTCGATGACCTGGCGAATTTCCTCCACCGACACCTGGGTACGCTGGGCCAGGCCACGCACTTCATCGGCCACTACGGCAAAACCACGCCCGGCTTCGCCTGCGCGGGCAGCTTCGATTGCGGCGTTGAGCGCCAGCAGGTTGGTTTGCTCGGCAATGGTGCGGATCACTTCCAGCACCGAACCGATCTGCCCGCTGCGGCCTTCCAGCGCGCGTGCCTCGCCCATGGCGGTGTTCATGCCGGCGGCCAGGCGGTCGATGCCCTGGCGGGTGCTGTCGATCAGTTGCAGGCCCTCGCGGCTGGCTTGGTCGGCAGCGCGTGCGGCCTGGGCCGCCTGCGAAGCGTTATGGGCGACATCCAGGGCGGTGGCGCTCATTTCATTGGCGGCGGTGGCCACCTGTTCGATTTCGCGATGCTGTTGCTGCATGCCGTTGCTGGTCTGGCTGGCGATGGCTGCCGACTGGTCGGCGGTTCCGCGGGCTTCCTGCAGTGAGCCTTTGACCTGGGCTATCACTGGCTGCAGCTTGTCGAGAAAGCGGTTGAACCAACCGGTAAGCTGGCCCAGTTCGTCCTGGCGGGCGTAGTCCAGGCGGCGGGTGAGGTCGCCTTCGCCGCTGGCGATGTCTTCCAGGCGCGCGGCCACGGCCAGGATTGGCCGGGTCACCCCGCGTGCGGTCAGCCACACCAGCAGCAAACCGACTACCGCAGCGCCCAGGCCAACCAGTAGGCTGGTAAGGTTGGCGCTGTGGTTGTGCGCATCCAGGCGCTGGTTGAGGGCGACGGCAGGCGCCTGCAGCACGCTTTCCGGCAGTTCCAGCAATACCTGCCAAGGGGCGGCATCAGGGATTGGCGTGAACGGGTGGGCAACACGCAGCAGGCCGTCGGCTACCGCCTTGTCCATGGGCTCGCCGAGCTTGCTGTCGTCGCGGCTGTTGCCGGCCAGCAGGCCGGCCGCGCTGGCGATACTGACCTGGCCCTGGCCGTCGAACAGCTCCCGGCGGCCGTCCAGGCTCAGCTGTTGCAGGTTGGCCAGGCCGATGTCCAGGCCGACCACGCCGACCACCTTGCCGTGCTCCAGCAGCGGCAGGGCGATGCTGGTCATCAGCACCTGGCGGCCATTCACTTCGTCGAGGTATGGCTCGAGCATGCAGGTTCTGGCGGTATCCTGCGGGCAGGTCAGCCAGCGGTTCTTCGCCACACCGTTGCTGCCGATGCTGGCGTCACCGAGCATCGATTCCGGCATGGCTTCAAGCTCCAGGGTGCCGGGGCGGGGTTGTGACCAGTACAGCGAGAAGCGCCCGCTCTCGTTGCTGCCCATTGCATCCTGGCCGAGGTACTGGCTGTCCGGGTCCAGGGCGTTGGGCTGGAACACCAGGTACAGGCCGATCACATCCGGGTTGCCGGCCAGGCTGGCGCGGGCCTGGCGCGTCAGTTCGGCGCGCAGGTCGTTGCCGCCACGGGCCTTGAGCACCTGCACCAGGCGGGCAAAGCCATTGCCGTACTGGTAGGCGTCCATGAAATAGCGCTGGATGCGCAGGGCCTGGGTTTCGGCATGGGCCTGCAGGCGCAGGCGTGCACTGCTGTCGAGCATTTCGGTGTTGGCCTGGTTGACCAATGCCGCGCTGCGCCGCGCCTGGGCCAGCGACGTGGTTACCAGCAGGGCGACGATGGCCAGCAGGCACAGGCCGGCGAGCAGGGTGATCTTCCACTGGATGGAGAGGCGACGCAGCGGCATGAGGGCTTTCCTTTTCGATCAAATGCAACGCCCGCGATCAGGCGCGGGCGTTGTCGGCAGCATGGGTCATTCAGCGATGTAGTTGGGCGGGGAGTCCCTGAAGGCTTTGGTCAGCCAGGCCAGGTACAGCAGGCCGAGCAGTGCCCAGACGCCACCGAACAGCAGCGAGTGTGCGTTCAGGTCCAGCCACAGCGAGACGATGATGCAGAAGCCGATGGTGGGTGCCACCAGGTATGTCAGCTGGTTGGCCAGGCCCTGGCGCTTGCCTTCGCGCAGGTAGCAGTGGTTGATCACCGACAGGTTGACGAAGCTGAACGCGACCAGCGCACCGAAGTTGATGATCGAGGTGGCGGTGACCAGGTCGAAGAAGATCGCCGACAGCGAAATCAGCCCCACCACCGCGATGTTCAGCACCGGCGTCTTGTAGCGCGAGTGCAGGCGGGCGAACAGGCTGGCCGGGATCACGTTGTCGCGGCCCATCACGTACAGCAGGCGCGACACGCTGGTCTGCGAGGCCAGGCCCGAGGCGATGGTGTTGATCACGGTGCAGGCGATGAAGATCGACTGGAACAGCTTGCCGCCGACGTACAGGGCGATTTCCGGCAGTGCCGCTTCCTGGTCGTGGAAGCGGGACATGGTCGGGAAGTAGGCCTGGATGAAATACGACACGGTGATGAACACCAGGCCGCCAATCAGGGCGGTGAGGAAGATCGCGCGAGGGATGGTCTTGCCCGGGTCGCGGGTTTCTTCGGACAGGCAGGTGACCGCGTCGAAGCCGAGGAACGAGAAGCACAGGATGGTCGCACCGGCGGCCAGGGCGCTGAGCTGGGTCTGGTTGTCGGCGAACGGCAGCAGGCTCCAGGCGGTACCCAGCCCTTCACCCTGGTCCAGGCCGCGCACGCACAGGTAGATGAACACGGCGATGATCGCCACCTGCACGGCCACGAACAGCAGGTTGAAGTGCGCCACCAGGTTCACGCTGCGCATGTTGATCAGGCTGATCAGGGTGACGAAGCCGGCCACCCACATCCACTCCGGTACTTCCGGGAACATGGCCGAAAGGTACAGCTTGGCCAGCAAGGCGTTGACCATTGGCAGCAGCAGGTAGTCCAGCAACGACGACCAGCCGACCAGGAAGCCGACGTGCGGGTTGATCGCGCGCTGGGTGTAGGTGTAGGCCGAGCCCGACTGCGGGAAGCGCCTTACCAGGGTGCCGTAGCTCACGGCGGTGAACAGGATCCCGGCCAGCGCCAGGATGTAGGCGCTGGGTACGTGGCCGGCAGTAATCCCGGAAACGATACCGAAGGTGTCGAACACGGTCATCGGGGTCAGGTAGGCCAGGCCGATGATGATCACGTGCCAGAGGCGCAGGGTTTTGCGGAGTTGGCCGTTGCCGGAAGCGCTGTGGTCAGGCTGCATGCTGGCATGGCTCCTGCGGCTGGGCGTAAACGGCGGGCACGGTGTACTGCGCATGCGGCAAGGGCGAGCGGGTGGGCTCCATGTTGTTCACCTTTATTGTTGGAGCAGCGGGGGCGCGGGGGAGCGCGCAAAGTGGTGAAAATAAAAAACGATGGGTAGCTTAGTGTCAAGTTAAACATGACAAGATGTTGCTGGATTGAAATATTTATCGATTAAAGTGGGGTTTTGTTCGGTTTTTGCGCGTTTTTTTGCGGTTATGATCAATTCTGGTGTTCGCAAAAATTAACGAATGCCGGTCGCCCTTGGAAGGTCTGTCAGGCGTTTCCCAAAAGCCGGATTTCTCGAGCCTGGCCAGCGCCAGGGCTGGGCTGCAGTGGTACTCTTGGCGTCCTGTGTGGCCCTTGGCCGCCTACGAAGCCCATATGGACAGCAATCGGTTCTATTCATGAAGAAATCAGTTGGCATCCTTTCCGGCCTGGCTATCGCCATCGCCGTCGCAACCACCGCTGGCGCCTGGTACACCGGCAAGCAGCTGCCTGCGGAGCTGGACAACGCCCTGGTCCGCAGCAACGCGGAACTCAAGAAGGCCCTGGTGAGTACCGGTGGCAGCATGAGCATCGAACGGGTGTCGCTGGAGCAGCATTTCTTCAGCAGTACCGCCCAGTACCGGCTCAAGGCCCGCGATATCAACCTGGGTGAAGGCGAAGTGGTGAATTTCGACGTTGGCGTGACCGACCAGATCGAGCACGGCCCGTTCCCCTGGTCGCGGGTAAAGGCACTGAAGCTGATGCCGGTGCTGGCAGTCAGCAACAGCACGCTGCAGAAGGACGACGCCACCGCGCCGTGGTTCGCCGCAGCGGGCGAGCAGGCCCCGGTCAGCGCACAGACCAGCCTGGGCTACGACGGCAATGTGGTCAGCCAGGTGCAGCTGGCGCCGGTCAAGCTCGACGAAGCGGATGGCAACAGCCTCGACTTCTCGGGCATGCAACTGCAAGTCAGTGGTGACCAGGAAGGCAAGGCCTCGAGCTTCCACGGCCAGGCCGATCGGTTCGTGATGAAACTGGTACGCGATGACCAGCCGCCTGCCACCTTCGAGCTCAATGGCCTGAAGGTCGGCGGCCAGCTGGCGGCCACCGCGCACGAGGCCATCTACGTGGGCAACGTCGACCTGGCGCTGGCCGAAACCAAGGTCACCCTGGGGCCCAAACAGCAGGTGCTGGTGGTCAAGGGGCTGGAGCAGAACGCCCTGCAAACCCTTGATGGCCCGGATACCGTGGGTGGCCGCGTGGAGTACAAGGTAGGGGATATCACCTGGGATGGCCGTGCGGTGGGCAAGGCGCAGATGGCGGTGAGCATCACATCGGTCAACGCGCCGGCGCTACAGGCGTTGTCGACGTGGTACCAGGCGCACCTGCCGGAATTCGAGGCCGCGTCTGCCGCTGGCCAGCCGGTGCCGGAAATCCAGATGGACGATGAGGAGAAGGCCAGGTTCCAGGGCGAGCTGCAGAAACTGCTGGCTGCCAAGCCCCGGGTGGCGGTGGAAAACCTGTCGTTCAGGACCGCCAATGGCGAAAGCCGCTTTGACCTGTCGATGGGCTTCGCCGCCCCGGCCAGCTTCGACCTGCCGCCTGACCAGTTGAGCAAGCAACTGATCACCGAGGTGAAGAGCAAGCTGTCGTTGTCCAAGCCGATGATCGGTGACCTGGCAACCTTGCAGGCACTGCTGGATGGCCAGACCGACGCCCAGGCCATTGCCATGCAATCGAGCCAGGCCGGGGAAATGGTCGGCATGATGGCGCTGCAGAGCGGCATGGCCACCGTGCAGGGCAACGATGTGGTGAGCAGCCTGCACTATGCCGACGGCATGGTCGACTTCAACGGCAAGAAGATGACCGTGGAAGAGTTCGCCATGCTCATGGCGGCGCAGCTGGCGGCCCTGTCGCCGCAGGGCTGATCGGCGAAGCCTGTACCGGCCCTATCGCCGGCAAGCCGGCTCCCACAGGGATTGCACAAATGTTGCTGGCAGTAGTGATCCTGTGGGAGCTGGCTTGCCGGCGATAGGGCCAGCACAGGCAACACAAAAACCACTTTAGAAATCGCTGGATTGTCTGTAGCCTTCGGCCTCCGATAATAATCCGCGCCCGCAGAG
>RCUT01000266.1_pt1 | contig 28656 bp, 26 predicted proteins | sample 2166171 | NCBI WGS metagenome assembly RCUT01 (sample SAMN09932757, study PRJNA488358) | compost metagenome | isolation source: compost soil in 4-hydroxybenzoic | place: Germany: Experimental Botanical Garden | reverse complement strand
AGCTCTCCGGGCGCCGCAGCGAAACGCGACGCCTGTGTGAGATGAATGAGTCCCTTCTCCCTACGGGGGAGAGGGGTATGGCGACCTCAGAACTCGACCGGATACGGCGGGAGCTCGCCGCTCTCGTAGCGCTGCGGCAGGTTCGGCGTGGCGTTCTCCCACACCAGCAGCATGGAGCGCTTGGTGGAATAGCCCTGGTGGCGGATGTCCGCCGGCATGGCGCAGATATCGCCGGCGCGCATGGTGATGCGCGCGCGGGGGGCGCCGTCGTCCTTGTCGGCCACCTCCCAGATGATTTCGTCGGAAAGCTGCAGGAACCACTCGACGCGGTCGTTGCCATGGAACACCGGGAGGATGAATTCCTCGGTGGTCGGGCAGAACAGGCTGGCCTTGCACACCGAGCTGACCGAGGGGTTCCAGGTTACGTCGGAGCGCGACAGGTACTTGTAGAGATTGAAGGCATGCAGCTCGCCTTCGAAGCCTTCGGCGGCATGGATTTCCGGTTCGTCCTGGGGCACGTCGGCGAACTGGCGGTTCACCGGCAGGTCGTTGCGCAGCGGCGAGTCGTCCGGCAGGCCGGGCATGCGCCGGGTGGCCACGCGGAAGCGCTCGATGGCCTCGATGTTGTCGCCGTTCTTGCGGCCGAAGGCGCTGCCGGTTTCCTCCGGCGCGGCGAAGGGGTCGAAGCCGGCGTTGGTCCAGTCACGCAGGATGGCCTTGAAGGTGGCCATGATCTTCGGCGTCTCGAACTGCTCGGTGTAGTCCACTCCGGCGGCCCTGAGCACACCGTTGAAAGTACCGGCGTAGAGGTCGACCTTGCCGTAGTGGTTGCGGGTGCCGATGACCTCGTCGAAGTTCACCCAGCCGTAGAAGAAGCCCCAGGCGACGTCACGCATGGTGGCGCGCAGGAAGGCGTCGGCGGGAATCAGGTGCGAGCGCTCCTGGCCCTTGGCCGGCCACTGGATGCGTACGAAGTACTCGTCGCGGGACAGGGTGAAGGCGCCCAGCTTGAAGCTGCGGTAGCCGGTGACGGTATCGGGCAGGCTGGCTTCGACTTCATCGGCGGCGAAGCTGGCGGCGGTGTCGAGGGTTTCGAGCATGGCCATGGTGGATGTCCTCTTGTTCTGGTTGTCGGTCGGGGTTGTCACTTGAGGCAGATGTCTGCCCACTTCTCCACCGACAGCGGTCCCTTGATGGTCTGCAGCAGCACCACGCCAGGGCGTGCACTCTCGAAGCGGTAGGCGCAACCGGCCGGCAGCAGTGCCTGGTGGCCACTCTTGAGCAGCACGTAGCCCATGGGGCGCCCCTTGGGTTGCTCACCCGCCAGTTGGGTGCCCTCGCCTTCGGTGAGCGGCGCATCGAGCTTGAGGAAATCCACCCGCACCTCTCCGTCCACGGAAATCGCGAACTCGTCGTGGGCACAGGTGAACCAGGGCGACTGGCCTTCGGCACGCAGGGTCTCGATGACGTAGCCGAGGTTCAGGCCGACCACCACCTTTTCATAAGGGGTGGACTTCCCGGCGACTTCGAAGATGTTGGAGAAAGCGTAGTGGCGGGCTTCGCCCTGGATGATCTCGATCGAACCCTTGCGATGGTCCTCGAGCGAGCCGAAGACGGTACGGAATGCGGCAGTGCTCATCTCATTCACCGTTTGTTGTTGTAGTGGGTGAAGGGAAAGTTACGAGCAGGGCCGCCGGCCAACAATTCCAGGGCGGACGACAACAGTGTTTGCGAAACACGAACAGTGAAGCAGCGGCTCTATTTCGGCGCTTTCAGCGAGGCGCCAGATCGTCCTCGTCATTGCGCACCGGACAATTGCCTGAGCCTATCGCTGAGATAAATCGAACAAATCGATTATTTCAAATCAAGGAAATGGTCTTTCCATTTTGCGTAAAGGCGCCCTTAAAATTAATCTAACTCATTGTTTTTAAAAGAACATACCCAAGTATCACTGGCATCGATAGCAAACATCACGCAGCATCACTTCTTCATCGAAATCACATCAGTAACATGGGCCCCGTAGACGAATTCCAACCCCCTTCACCGAGGTGCCCAAAATGAAAAAGCAAATCCTTGCCAGCCTGTTCATCGCCAGCCTGTCCGCCTCCGCTTTTGCTCTGTCCGTCGCTGAAGGTGGCTCCGATCACACCAGCATCCACCGCGTAGCCGAAGGCGGCGCTGATCGCAGCGGTGCCAACCGTATCGCCGAAAGCGGCTCCGACCGCTCCCAGTCGCTGCGTGTAGCTGAAGGTGGTTCCGATCGCACCAAGGCTTTCGACGTAGCCGAAGGCGGCTCCGACCGCACCAAGGCCTTCGACGTCGCCGAAGGCGGCTCCGACCGCACCAAGGCCTTCGATGTCGCCGAAGGTGGTTCCGACCGCACCAAGGCCTTCGATGTCGCCGAAGGTGGTGCCGACCGCACTGGCGCCAACCGCATCAGCTGATCCCGAGGCAACCAGAGGCAGGCAATCACGATGTATGCACCCCCTCGACAGGCAGAAGGCGCCACTTGTGGCGCCTTCTTTCTTTTGCGGGTGATGTGGCGGTGTAGCGGACCTTCGAATCAGTCCTTGCGAAAGGCGTAGAACAGGTTCGGCTCGCTGACGACGAACAGGTTTCCATCGTCATCCACGGCGATTCCCTCTGGCTGAGGGGCCGTGTTCTGCAGATCATCCGAGCTGCCCAGAAGGCTCCGGTAGCTGACCACTCGACCTTCCGGAGAAAGCTCGATCATCAGCTTCGACTCATCGCTGAGAACGAGCAGGTGCCCGGTTCGACGATCGAAGTCGAGGGACGAAATGTCGGTCGAAAAGACATAGCGCTCGACCCATTCGGTCAGATCCTGAACCTCCAACTGGAGGTTGCCGGCCAGGCTTTCCTTCACCCCCGAGATGGCGTAGAGCTGCCGGGGATCGCGCTCCTTCGCCACATACAGCCGGTCTCGCTCCGGGTCGTAGGCCAGGCCTTCGAACCCCTTGTTGCCGCCGGCCAGAATGCCGAGCGTCAGCGACTTGGTGTCTCGCAGATGAATCGGCCCCGGTATTGCCGGTAACTCGAAGAACACCAGGCGCTGCTTGCGTTCATCGGCAATGGCGACCAGGCCATCCCCCATATAGGCAAGCCCCTCCGGGTCATCGAACCCCACCAGCGGATAGCGCGCGATGACGTTGCCGGCTGGGGTCAGCGCCAGCAGTTCCATAGGGCCGCCATTGGTGACAGCGAGGAGAATGCCAAGGTCGTGATCGTAGGCAATCGAGGAAAGATTCTGGGAAACGCCTTCGATCGGCTGCGCCTCGATCCCGGCCTTGTAGCCGGGCAGCCAGACGGCCTTGCCGTCCCAGGCGTCGGCGCGCCACTGGGTGGCCAGAAAGAAGTACAGGCGTTCGTCCAGGTGCTCCATCCTGGCCAGCACCAGCAGGCCGCCGGCAAGCGCAAACGCGAGAATGCGCCACCTCATGCCGCGTAGCCGGGATAGACGGATGCCGGACACTCCGCCCCAGATTTCGACAGGACTGCTCATCAACATGACTCCATCGACCGGCAGAGGGGCTACCCCCTCCGCAATGAAACCATGCTCCCACGCCCAGTGGACCGTTTGATTACAGGATGATCATCCAACAGGACTTGCCCATCACGCCCCTTTCGCCCGCAAGTCCTTTGCCACCCTGAACTGCATCTCGTAGGCCGGTCCTTCCACGCTGTCCGGATCGCGGGTGTAGCGTGCCGCGAACTCCTCCACGCCCCACTCCCGGTACTGCTGCACATGCCGGAGCTCATGGGCCCAGAGCGCCACGTCCGCCGAGGCGCCCTCGGGAAAGCGGAAGACGATGATGTCGATCAGGGTAACGGCCTTGATATCCGGGTTCTGCAGCATGGCGCTGGCGGCGCTGAGCTCACTGCTGTCGCCGATCCGGTAACGCACCGCGTCCAGCAGGTCGGCCTCGTAATAAGGCAGCAGCTGGCGCCTGATCCCGGCCGGAATCGCCTCGGTTCCCGCAGCGGCCGCCGCCCCGCGGGATTGCACCAGCCACTGCTGCAGGGCGCCGGCCGCCACCTGGGTGACCTCCCCGGGCAACGGCCCGATCACGTCCCGGGCATCGGGGAGGCAGATGCAGGAGCCGACGCAGACCTCGTACTGGCCCGGCGGGCAAGCCTGCGCGGCGACACAGAGCGCACAGCCGATTGCCACGGCCAGCCCATTGGCGATCTTTGCCATCCGCACCTCCGATCAGGTATTCCATCCCTGATCTGACCGTCGCAATCGGCAAAACACGCTACGCAGCTGCCAGCCGGTCGCAGTGCCGACGACTGACCTCGAACGGCTGGCCCTGAGCACCACCGCACGGCTTGGCACGGCCAGGGCAGGCGGGGCTCACAGAGCGACGCCCGGGTCTGCTAACGTGATGCGGGCTCACTCGCGGAAGGGAATTCATGCTCGCATTCATCCAGAACCATCCTCTGGCCTTCGGCGTCGCACTGTTGCTGCTCGACCTGGCGGCCTGGCGCATCATTCCCGCCGAGCTACATACCTGGCGGGTGCTGTGCCGCGTGGTGTTGTTCCTGCTGTTCAGCAGCCTGATCATCAACGCCGGCATGAACCCGCTGCAGCCGCCGCCCTGGCCGGACAGCACCCTCTACCTGGCAGCCACCGTGCTGGAAATCGTCTGGTGGCTGTTGTGCGCGCGCACGCTCACGGTGGTGCTCGGCCTGCTGATGCCACGCATCGGCCATGCCGGCCGGCTGCTGCAGGACCTGCTGGGTGCGGTGATCTTCCTGGTGGCGGTGGTCGCCGCGGCGGCCTATGTGATGCAGCTGCCGGTAAAGGGCCTGCTGGCCACGTCCGGGATCATGGCCATCGTCATCGGCCTGGCGCTGCAGAGCACCCTCAGCGACGTGTTCTCCGGCATCGTCCTGAACACCACCAAGCCCTATCAGCTGGATGACTGGATCGCCATCGACGGCACCGAAGGCAAGGTGGTGGAAATCGACTGGCGCGCCACCCACCTGCTCACCAGCCAGGGCAGCACGGTGGTGATCCCCAACTCGGTGGCGGCCAAGACCAAGGTGCACAACTTCAGCCGTCCCAACGACGTGACGGGCGTGTCCATCAGCCTCAAGGTCTCCACCCAGGTGCGCCCGCGGCGGGTGCTGGATGCCCTGGAGAAGACGGTGCAAGGCATCAGCGCCCTGCTCGCCTCGCCCAGGCCCAAGGTGGCGATCAAGGGGTCGGACCTGGAATCAATGGAGTACGAGGCCAGCGGCTTCATCCGCCCCGGCGAGAACAAGACCGAGATCCGCAACCTGATGTACGACCTGGCGCACCGTCACCTGGAAGCCGCCGGCATCGCCTTCAGCAGCGAGAGCGCACCCCAGCCCTGGTCGCGCCCGCGTCTGCTGCTGGAGGAGGTGAAAGTCTTCCGTGCCCTCAGCAACGAGGAGAAGGACACCCTCAGCCAACTGATGTCGCCCCTGGCCTTCTCCGCCGGACAGGTGGTGCTGGGCGTCGGCGAGGTGTCCGACGGCCTGCTGGTGATCGGCACGGGAGTCGTCTCGGCGGCGGTGCCGGACGGCGACGGCATGCTCGAGGCCGGCCGCATGGGGCCGGGCGAGATCCTCGGCGAAGAGGGCATCGCGGGCGACGCGCCGTCCCAGGCGCAGTTCACCGCCCTCACCTCCTGCGTGCTCTACCGCATCGAGAAGGAGGCCATCCGCAGCTGCCTGGACGAGCGCGTGGAAGTCCGCGCCGCCCTCACCCGGCTGCGCAGCTTCCGCGAACAGGCCAGCCGCTCGCTGCTGCTGCAGAAACCCCAGGCGATCAGGAAAGGCGGCTTCCTCAGCTGGCTGCACAAGAAGCACTAGGGAGGCCGTTCGGCGGATTTCCTGCCAGGACCAATAATGGCATTTTTTTATGCTTTAATTGTTTTTGTAGGACATTCCGCAACGCGAGGAATCCGTCATGAAACTCCGGACACTGGCTTTACTGCTGCTGGTCACGCTCGCCCAACCCCTCTGGACCCAGGCCGCCCAGGAGCCGGCCAAGGCCACCGCCGACAGCCCCGCACTGACCACCCGCCTGGCACTGCGCGACCTCTGGGTGGAGCATATCTTCTGGGTCAGGAACTACGCCGTGGCCAATCAGGATGGCGAGAAAAAACAGGCTGAAGCCGCCGCCACCGCGGTGGTGAGCAATGCCAAGGCCATCGCCAACAGCATCGCCCCGCTCTATGGCCAGCCGGCGGCGGACCAACTGCTGGAACTGCTGGCCGGCCACTGGGGCGCCGTGAAGCATTACAGCGATGCCAGCGTGGCCAAGGACGAGGCCGGCAAGAAAGCCGCGGTCAGCGACCTGACCCGCAATGCCAAGGGCATCGCCAGGTTCCTTTCCAGTGCCAACCCCAATCTGCCGGAAGACGCCCTGATCAATATGCTCAGCGCCCACGGCGGCCACCATGTGGCGCAGGTCGACCAGTTGGGCAAAGGGGATTTCGCCGGTGAAGCGAATACCTGGGAAGCCATGCGCAAACATATGCAGGTGCTGGCCGACACCCTCACGGCAGCGCTGGTCAAGCAGTTCCCGGACAAGTTCTGAACCAGGCCGCAGGGCCTTGCGAGGTAGCCGAATGCTTCAAGGGATGGGACGAACCCAGCAGGACCTGCTCGGCGCCCTGCTCTACCAGCCGGGCGGCATGAGCATCGACGAGCTGGCCAGCCAACTGGCGGTGACCCGCACGGCGATCCGCCAGCACCTGGCCGCGCTGGAGCGCGACGGGCTGATCCTGCGGGGCGAAACGCGGCCCACCGGCCGCCGCCCCGAGCAGCTCTACCTGCTCAGCGCACGCGGTCGCGAGCTGTTTCCCCGGCAGTACCAGTTGCTCGCCGACCTGTTGATCGACGAAGTCGCGGCCATCATCGGTCGCGACGCCCTGCTGCACCTGATGCGCACCCTGGGCCGCAAGCTCGCCACCGACATGGAAGCGCAGGTGGTGGACGAGGCACGCATCGCCCACCACATGAACGAGGCCGGTTACGAAGCCGAAGTCTTTTTCCGCTCCTCCGGCGAGCCGGAGATCGTCGCGCACAACTGCGTCTTCCACCATCTGGCGGCGGCCCACCCGGAAGTCTGCGAACTCGACCTGGCGCTGATCGGCACCCTCGGCGGCGGCCAGGTCGAACACCTCGAATGCATGGTCCGCCAGGGCCAGGTCTGCCGCTTCCGGATCGACCGCAAACCCTGACCCGCCGCCCGCCGACCGGGAATCACGGCATGGCGAATCAGCGGCCGGTCGACGGTCGCTGCTGCGCCAGCCACTCCTCCCGCGTCAGTTCCCAGATTTCCGTGGTGAGCCGGCCGGAAACTTTGTCCGCCCTGCGCCGCACTCCCCGGCATCGAGATACTGCTGAAGCAATGGCGGGAATCCGCCATCCGGGCCGCTCCCTGGCGGTCGCCGCTGGCGGATTCTCGCCAGCCTCGCCTGCACCGGCCTGCGCGGGACGGGCCTGCAAGGCCATTTCATGGACATTTCAGCGATCCGGCACGCCCCTTGCCTACGCACCGCCCTTTTCGAAAAAAGCAAAGGGACGGTTCCATGAAAAAACTCCTCCTGGGATTCCTCTGCCTCGCGGTGCTCGGCTGTGCCAAGCAACCCGAGCCGGAGAAATCGGTCGACGTGCTGCTGATCGGCGCCGGCATCATGAGCGCCAGCCTCGGCACCTACCTCAACGAGCTGGAGCCGGACTGGACCATCGACATCATCGAGCGCCTGGACCAGGTGGCCGCGGAAAGCTCCAACCCCTGGAACAACGCCGGCACCGGCCACTCGGCCTTCTGCGAGCTGAACTACACCCCGGAAACCGCCGATGGCGGCATCGACATCAGCAAGGCGGTGGCGATCAACGAATCCTTCGAGATCTCCAAGCAGTTCTGGGCCTACCAGGTCGAGCGCGGCGTGCTGAGCAACCCGAAGTCCTTCATCAACAACGTGCCGCACATGAGCTTCGTCTGGGGCGACGACAACATCGCCTTCCTCAGGAAGCGCCACGCCGCCCTGCAGCACAGCTCGCTGTTCCGCGGCATGGAGTACTCCGAGGACCCCGAGCAGATCAGGCAATGGGTGCCGCTGGCGATGAAAGGCCGCCAAGCTGACCAGAAGGTGGCCGCCACGCGCATGGCCATCGGCACCGACGTCAACTTCGGCGAGATCACCCGCCAACTGATCGGTTCGCTGACCCGCAGCGACAAGGTCAAGCTGCACCTCAAGCATGAAGTGCGCGACCTCCAGCGCAATGACGACGGCACCTGGACGGTCACCGTCGCCGACCTCGGCAACGGCGAGGCGGAAACCCGCGTCAAGGCCAGGTTCGTCTTCATCGGCGCCGGCGGCGGCGCGCTCAAGCTGCTGCAGAAATCCGGCATCCCGGAAGCCGAGGGCTACGCCGGCTTCCCGGTGGGCGGCCAGTTCCTCGTCACCCGCAACCCGGAAGTGGTGGCCCGGCACCAGGCCAAGCTGTATGGCAAGGCGTCCGTGGGCTCGCCGCCCATGTCCGTGCCGCACCTGGATACCCGCGTGATCGATGGCCAGAAGGTGCTGCTGTTCGGGCCCTTCGCCACCTTCTCCACCAAGTTCCTGAAGCACGGCTCGCTGCTGGACATGTTCAGCGCCCTGACCACCGACAACATCGGCCCGATGACCCACGCCGGCCTGGATAACGTTCCGCTGAGCACCTACCTCGTGGGCCAGCTGATGCTGAGCCAGGAAGACCGCATGCACGAACTGCGCGAGTACTTCCCGGAGGCGAAGGACGCGGACTGGGAACTGCTCACCGCCGGCCAGCGCGTGCAGGTGATCAAGAAGGACGCCGAGAAAGGCGGCGTCCTGCAGTTCGGCACCGAAGTCGTCAGCTCCGCCGACGGCAGCATCGCCGCCCTGCTCGGCGCCTCGCCGGGCGCCTCCACCGCCGCGCCGATCATGCTCACGGTGCTGGAAAAGACCTTCAAGGACGAGGTCCGGAGCCCCGAGTGGCAGGCGCGCCTGAAGGAGATCATCCCCTCCTACGGCCGCAAGCTGGACAACGACCTGGAGCTGACCAACCAGGTCCGCGCCTGGAGCAGCGAGCGCCTGCAGCTCGAGCATGTGCCGGTGCTGCCGGACGTGGCCGCGCAGTAAGGCCCGAGCCGCTATCCCCGTAGGGTGCGCTGCGCGCACCGAAACCTGTGCGCGCAACTGCCGGTGCGCACGGCGCACCCTACTCTAGGCACGTCGTGGAGGGAGCAGCAGGCGCAGGGTGAAAATCCGTGTGGCGGATTTCCACCTAACCTGAAGCCAGGCCGGCAACGGACAGGACAGGGACATGCCCGCACCCAGCACCCCCCACCGCATCCCGCGCACAGTCTGGGCGCTGGGCTTCGTCAGCTTGTTCATGGACCTGTCCTCCGAGCTGGTGCACAGCCTGTTGCCGCTGTTCCTGGTGGGCACCCTCGGCGCGAGCATGCTGGCGGTGGGCCTGATCGAAGGCCTGGCCGAGGCCACGGCCCTGATCGTCAAGGTGTTTTCCGGCGCCCTCAGCGACTTCCTGGGCAAGCGCAAGGGCCTGCTGCTGCTCGGCTACGGGCTGGCGGCGCTGAGCAAGCCGCTGTTTCCCCTGGCCGGCTCGGTCGACCAGGTGCTCTTCGCCCGCCTGCTGGATCGCATCGGCAAGGGCATTCGTGGCGCGCCGAGGGATGCCCTGGTGGCCGATATCACCCCGGCGGAAATCCGCGGCGCCAGCTTCGGCCTACGCCAGGCCATGGACACGGTGGGCGCCTTCCTCGGGCCGCTGCTGGCCATCCTGCTGATGAGCCTGCTGGCCGGCGATATCGGCCTGGTGCTCTGGTTCGCCGTGCTGCCGGCGCTGGTCTCGGTGGGCCTGATAGTGGTCGGGGTGCGCGAGCCGGACGGCGCGCGGCCCGCGCGACAGCTGCGCTCGCCCATCCGGTTCGCCGCCTGGCGCAGCTTCCCGGCGGCCTATTGGTGGGTGGTGGGACTGGGCGCAATGTTCAGCCTGGCCCGCTTCAGCGAGGCCTTCCTGGTGCTGCGGGCCCAGGACGCCGGCTTCTCCAGCACCTGGGTGCCCCTGGTAATGGTGGTGATGGCGGGCTTCTACATGCTCTCCGCCTACCCCGCTGGCAGGTGGTCCGATCGCGTCAGCCGCAGCGCGCTGCTGGCCTTCTCCCTGGTGCTGCTGATAGTCGCCGACCTGTGCCTGGCCAAGTCCGGATCACCCGCGCTGTTGCTGACCGGGGTGGCCTTCTGGGGGCTGCACATGGGCTTCAGCCAGGGCATCCTCGCGGCGCTGGTGGCGGAAACCACACCGGCCAACCTCAAGGGCACCGCCTTCGGCCTGTTCAACCTGGCCAGCGGCGCCGCCCTGCTGCTGGCCAGCCTGCTCGCCGGCTGGCTCTGGCAAAGCCTCGGCGCGGCCAGCACCTTTCTCGCGGGCGCGGCCTTCTGTCTGGCGGCCCTGGCGCTGCTCGCGGCCCGGCATGGCCTGGGCCGCCTGGCACAGTGATTCGGTAGCCCGGATGCAATCCGGGGAAAACCCAACCGCTGCTCCCGGATTTCGTCCGGGCTACGAACTGCCCTACTCCTTCACCCAGCCCCGCTCCAGCAGCGGCCGATCCCAGTCCGGCTCGTCGCTGATGCGCTCCACCAGGAACTCGATCAGGCTGCGCACCTTCAGCGCCCGGCGCTGGGTGGCCGGGTAGACGGCGGAAAAGTTGAAGGAAGTCAGCGAATAGTCGGTCAACACCGGCACCAGGCGGCCGGCCAGCAGGTCGGCGCTGGCCACCAGGGTGGGCAGGCAGACCACGCAGGCGCCGGTGATGGCGTAGTCGCGCAACAGGTGCACGGAGTTGGAGCGCACCTGGCCGGTGAGGTTGAGCTCCACCTGCTCGCTGCCGTTGAACAGCCACTTGTTGCGCGAGGGGTAGCCCTCGTAGAGCGCCACCTTGTGGGCTTGCAGCTCCGCCGGCACCTTCGGCGCGCCATGGCGCTCCAGGTACTCGGGCGACGCGCAGAACAGGCGGCGGACGCTGAACAGCTTGCGTTCGATCAGGGATTCGGCCAACGGCGGGAACATCTGGAAGGCCACATCGAAGCCCTCCTCTATCGGGTCCACCACCCGGTCGTTGACGATCACGTCCACTTCGATGTCCGGGTACAGCTCGGTGAACTCCGCCAGCAGGCTGCCGAAGTGGCCGATGGCGAAGCCCGGCAGCATCTGCACCCGCAGCTTGCCGGTGGGCTTGGCGCGCAGGTCGCGCATGTGCTCGGTGAGGCTGTTGAAGCTGGCCACCATGTCGGCGCATTCCTTGTAGTAGGTCTCCCCGACTTCCGAGAGCCGCACATGGCGGGTGCTGCGGTGGAACAGCGGCGCGCTGATGTACTCCTCCAGCTGCTGGATGCGATGGCTGATGACCGAGCGGGTGACTCCCAGTTGCTGGGCGGCCCTGGCGAAATTGCCGGTCTCCGCGACGCGGACGAAGGCTTCGATGCTGAGCAGGCGGTCCATGGTGTGTTCCGGGTTGGCAGTGAATTGCAGGATTGAAACATGTGGGGGCGAATTCATTCGCTAAGGGTCGAGAAGCGGCCCCAAAAGAGGCAGCCCTTCGGCCTGCATAGCGAATGAATTCGCCCCCACAAGAGCAGGAGCCCCTCAGCCCGCAATCAGCCGCCGCTGCATCGGAAACAACTGCCAGCCGAACCGCTCGCTCACCAGGCCCCAGACGCCCTGGGGCGCCTTCAGCATCATCAGCACCGCCACGCTGCCGAGGATGATCATGTACAGCGCGCCGAACTCGGCGAAGCAGCTGCGCAGGATGAAGTAGATCAGGGTGCCGATCAGCGGGCCTTCGAGGGTGCCGATGCCGCCGATGATGACGATGAAGATCACCGCCGCGGTCCAGTCCTGCACGCTGAAGGCGGCGTCCGGGGAGATGCGCAGCTTCTGCAGGAAGATCAGCGCGCCGACCACGCCGGTGCAGCCGGCGGCCAGCACGTAGACCATCAGCTTGGTGCGGAACACGTTGATGCCGAGGCTTCCCGAGGCCGGCTCGGAGTCGCGGATGGCGGTCAGGGCCAGGCCCTGGCGCGAGCGCAGCAACAGGTAGACCACCAGCACCGCCGCCACGGCGATGGCCAGGGCGCTGAAGTACAGCAGCATTTCGCGGCCGTCGCGGCTGCTGCCGATCTGCCGCACGATGGACGCCGGCAGGCTCTGCCCCGAACCACCGCCGAGGCTGCCGACCTGGGCCAGGCCCAGGCGGAACACCTCGGCCACCACCCAGGTGCCGATGGCGAAGTAGGCGCCGCGCAGGCGGAACAGCACCAGCGCCGTGGGCACCGCCAGGACGGCCACCACCACTCCGGAGAGGAACACCGCCGCCAGCGGTGGCACGCCCAGGTGCGAAGCCAGCACGAAGAGCAGGTAGCCGCCGAGGCCGACGAAGGCCTGCTGGCCCACCGAAACCATGCCGGCGTAGCCCGCCAGCAGGTTCCACATCTGCGCCAGGGCCAGGTAGCAGGCGAACTCGACCACCAGGCGCAGCACCGCGCGGTCGGCCCAGAACGGCAGGGACGCCAGCACCAGCACCAGCACGCCGAGCAGCGCCAGGCCCACCTGGCTGCTGCGGGTGGCGCGCTGGACGAGGTAGGCATTGTTCATCGCATTCATCAGTCGACACTCCGGGGGAACAGGCCGCGCGGGCGGAAAACCAGGATCAGCAGGAACACCAGGTGGCCGGCGAGGATCTGCCAGCCCGGATCGATGCGCGCGCCCACCGCCTGGGCGACGCCGAGGATCACGCCGCCGGCCAGGGTGCCCCAGAGGCTGCCGAGGCCGCCGATGATCACCGCCTCGAAGCCGTACAACAGGCGCGCCGGGCCGACGCTGGGATCGAAGCTGGTGCGCACCGCGAGGAACACCCCGGCGATGGACACCACCGCCATCGCCAGGGCCATGGCCAGGCCGAAGATGTGGCGGTTGTCGATGCCCATCAGTTGGGCCGTCTGCTGGTCGTCCGAGGTGGCGCGGAAGGCGCGGCCCAGGCTTGTCTTGTAGAACAGCAGTTGCAGCCCGCCGATCACCAGCAAGGCGCTGCCGAACACCAGCAGCGGCATCACCCCGAGGCTGAGCCCGCCCAGTGAGACGCTGGCCACTTCCAGCTCGCCCTGGGACAGCTTGCGGCTGTCGGCGCTGAAGAACTCCAGCAGCACGTTCTGCAGGATGATCGACAGGCCGAAGGTCACCAGCAGCGGCGGCAGGATGTCCTGGCCGAGGGTGCGGTTGAGCAGCTCGCGCTGCAGGCCGTAGCCGACCGCGAACATCACCGGCACCACCAGCACCAGGCTGGCGAGCGGCGACAGGCCGAGGGCCTCCACCACCACCAGGGCCAGGTAGGAGGCGAAGACGATGAAGTCGCCGTGGGCGATGTTGACCAGGCGCATGATGCCGAACATCAGCGACAGGCCGACCGCGAACATGGCATAGAGGCCGCCGAGCAGTACGCCCTGCACCAGGGTATTGAGCCATTCCATCGTCATGCCTCCGCCAGGCCGAAATAGGCCGCCTTGATCTGCTCCTTGCTCGCCTCGCCCGGCTTGCCGGACAGGGAAACGCGTCCCTCCTGGAAGCAGTAGAAACGGTCCGCGACGCTGAGGGCCTGGTTGATGTCCTGCTCGACCAGGATCACCGCCGTACCATCCGCCTTGATCGACGGCAGCGCGGCATAGATGTCCTTGATGGTGGTGGGTGCGAGACCGAGGCTGATCTCGTCGCAGAGCAGCAGCCCCGGGCTCGACATCAACGCACGGCCGATGGCGACCATCTGCTGCTGGCCGCCGGACAGCGCGGTGCCGGGACGCCTGCGCAACGTTTCCAGGACCGGGAACAGCGCGTAGATGCGCTCCAGGTTCCACGGCCCCGGGCGCTTGCTGTAGGCGCCGATCAGCAGGTTTTCCTCGACGCTGAGCGAAGGGAACAGCTTGCGGCCCTCAGGCACCAGGGCGATGCCGCGCTCCAGCACGCGGTTGGCCGGCAGGCTGCCGATGTATTCGCCCTTGAAGCGGATCGCGCCGGGGTCGTTGCGGATCAGCCCGGCCAGCGACCGCAGGAAGGTGGATTTGCCGGCGCCGTTGGAGCCGATGATGGCCAGGGTCTCGCCCTCGGCCAGGTCCAGGTCGATGTCGAACAAGGCCTGGAAGTCGCCGTAGCCGGCGCGCAGTTTGCGGATCGTCAGCATGACCTCAGCTCCCGATGCCCATGTAGATGTCCTGCACCCTGGGATTGGCCATCACCGCTTTTGGCTCGCCCTCGTCCAGCTTGCGGCCGAAGTTGATCACCGCCAGCCGGCTGACCACCGCCAGCAGCGCGTGGACGATGTGTTCGATCCAGATGATCGCGGTGCCCGAGCGGTGGATGCCCTGGATGGTGCCCACCAGTTCCAGGCACTCGGGCTCGGTGAGGCCGCCGGCGATTTCGTCGAGCAGCAGCAGCTGCGGCCGGGTGGCCAGGGCGCGGGCCATTTCCAGGCGCTTGCGCTCCAGCAGGGTCAGCGAGCCGGCCAGGGCGTTGGCCTTTTTCATCAGCCCGGTGAGTTCGAGGATGTGCGCGCACCAGGCGTTGCTGTCCTTCTCGGCCTGCCCGGCGCCGAAGGTGGCGCCCACCAGCAGGTTCTCGAACACCGTCATCTTCACGAACGGGTGCGGGATCTGGTGGGAACGGCCGATGCCGCGCTGGCAGCGCTTGAACACCGGTTCGCGGGTGACGTCTTCACCCTGGAAACGGATGCGCCCGGCATCGGGCGCCACGCCGCCGGCGATCAGGTTGAACAGGGTGCTCTTGCCGGCGCCATTGGGCCCGATGATGCCCAACGCCTCACCGGGCGCCAGGGCCAGGCTGAGATCGTCGGTCACCTTCACCGAGCCGTAGCTCTTGTGCACCTGCTCCAGTACGAGGAGTTGTTGCATGTGTCGTTACCTGTATGAAGCTGTAGCCCGGATGCAATCCGGGGAAACCGTGCGAGAACTCCCGGATTTCATCCGGGCTACGAACTGCTTGGGGGCATAGCCCGGATGCAATCCGGGGAAACCGTGCGAGGACTCCCGGATTTCATCCAGGTTACGAACTGCTTGGGGGCGTAGCCCGGATGCAATCCGGGAAAACCGTGCGAGGACTCCCGGATTTCATCCGGGCTACGGAATGCCCGGCCGGTCAATAGGCGATGGCCTGCATCTCCCCACCCAGGGGAATCTGCGGCGCGGTCTGGTTGCTGGTGATCACCAGGTCGTAGGTGAAGGGGCCACCGAGGCGCCACTGGCCGGACACCAGCGGGGTCTTGGCGACGTTCTTCACCGGGCCGTTCTTCCAGCTCACAGGGCCGACCACGGTGTTCAGTTCGGTCTTCAGCAACGCATCCCGCGTGGCCGCCGGATTGCCCACCTCCTCGGTGCGCTGGAGGATGTCCACCGCCAGCTCGAACAGCGCGTGGACGAAGCCCAGCGGCTGGGTCCACTGCTTGCCGGTGGCCTGGGTGTAGCGCGCGGCCAGTTGCCCGGCGGTCAGGCCATTGAGGGAGGAGCTGAACGGGTGGCTCGGGCTCCACCAGATTTCCGTGGAGAGGTTGTGCCCGGCCTTGCCCAGGGCTTCAACCGCCGAGGGGAACAGCAGCGCCTTGCCCACCGACATGGCCTTGGGCTGGAAGCCCTGCTGGCGTGCCTGGGTCCAGAAGGTGGTGAGGTCCGGCGGGATGACGACGCCCGTGACGATCTCCGCCTCGGCCTTCTTGAACGCGGAAATCTGCGCCGAGAAATCGTCGGTCAGGCTCTGGAAGCGGCCCGGGTCCACCAGCTGGAAGCCCTTCTGCGAGAGCACCGGCGGGAAGCCCAGCTTGCCGTCGCCCCAGGCGTTGCCGTCGCCGTCGTTGGGGAACAGCCCGCCGATCACCTTGTTGCTGCCCATGCCGCCCCACATGGCGGTGTAGCTGGCGATCACGTCTTCCAGGCCCCAGAAGAAGTGGTAGGTCCACTCGAAGCCTTCGTCCGGCTTGCCGCCCCGGGTGAAGAACCAGGGCTGCCAGGGCGCCACGGTGGAGATGCAGGGGATCTCGTTGATCTCGCACTGGTCCGACACCGGGTTGGTGGTTTCCGGGGTGGAGGACACCAGCATCAGGTCGACGCCGTCTTCGAGGATCAGCTCGTTGGCCACCTCGGCGGCGCGGTTGGGGTTGGACTGGCTGTCCTTGACCAGCACCTCCAGGCGGCAGCGCTGGCCGCCCACGGTGATGCTGTTCTTCAGCACCGAGGCGAGGCTCTCGATGATGTAGCCGTCCGCCGCGGCGAAGGGCGCCAGCGGGCCGGTCTGCGGGCTGACATAGCCGATGCGGATGACCTTTTCCGCCGCCAGCAGCGGCCCTGAGGAAAAGCCTGCGAGCAGCGAGCCGCCAGCCACGACGCCGCTGGCCCGCAGGAAATCACGCCGGGAAAAACCGGCACCGAGGAGTTTCTTGTTGTTGTCCATGACGGATACCTCGTACCGGCACGGGCGTTGGCCCGGCCGGGATGGCAGTGGGAGGAAGGCGGATCAGAAGAACACGCTGATATCGAAGGAGCCGACCAGCTGGCGATCCTCGCGGCCGTCGCCGAAGGCATCGCGGCCGCTGCCGCTGTGGATGTCGTAGCGCAGCTCGGGGCGCAGGCGCAGGTTGGGCACAGGCGTCCAGGCGAGGTTGGTGGTGAAGCCGTAGAAGCTGCCCCAGCTCGGGTCGGGGATGCCGGTCTGCGGGTCGATGTTGGCCATCACCACATGTACCGGGGCATCGGTATGGAACCACTCGGCGCGGCTGTTCCACATCAGGTTGTCGCCGAGGCGGTGGTACCAGTTGAAGTCGGTGCCGTACCAGTGGGCGTTGCCCTTGTCGGCGAAGCCGGCGAAGGCCGCGTCTTCCTGCTGGCCGTAGTTGAACTCGACGGCAACCCGGTTGCGCTCGTCCAGCACCTGGGAAACCGTCAGGTAGGAGGCGTAGCGGGTCAGGTCCTGGTCATCGGTGCCGGCGGGAATGGGCGAGCCGCAGGCGCACTCGGCGAAGCTGTCGCCGGCGCCGTTGCCATAGATGTTTTCCCAGTCCACCCAGGTGCGGAAGTCCGCCGAGCGCCAGCGCAGGTTGGCGATGACATCCGGGTCGCCATTGGGGTCCTGCATGTTGTTCCAGCCCTGCACCAGGCCCAGCTCGAAGCCGAGCATACTGCCGCCCTCCTCCTGCGGCAGCTTGAAGGAATACAGCGCGCCGGTGTGCTTGGCCGGGCCGTGCATGAAGGAATAGGTGTGGCTGTAGAAATCGGTGGGTGCGGGACTCGGCAGGGCGAAGCCGATCTCGTTCTCCAGCGGCGTATGGAACACCCCGAGCATCAGGTTGGAGCCGCCGAGCACCGGGATGTAGAAGTCCAGGTAGGCCTGGGCGATGTTGAAATTCTCGTCGTTGCCGTCGGCATCGCGGTTGACGCCCAGGTCTTCATCGAAGCCGTAGGTCTTGAAGAAGCGCGCGTCCTTGCCGTACAGCGCGGTGACGTTGAAGCCCCAGTCGGCCTCCTGCGGCATGGGACCGGGGAAGGGACCGACGCGGCCGACCACATTGCCCTTCGGGGTCTTCTCGATGGCCAGGGCGAACTGGTTGAGGTTGAAGCCTTCGTCGTTGTTGAAGAAGGCCTGCTTGCTCACGTCGTCGCTGCCGTTGTCGTTGTAGATCCAGCCGGCCTGGGCCCAGCCATGGACCTTGATGCCGTAATCCTTCTCCAGGCCGTCACCGAAGGCGCTGCGGAATAGTGAGCCGCTGGCGCCGGGCTCGGCGGCCTGGGTGAACTGGGGAAAGAGCGCAGCGGCCGCCAGGACCGGGCCGAGCAGGGAAGACGCGGAAAGATGCTTGCGAGGGATCATGGCAGCTACCTTGTTGTTATTAGTCAGCCTGGTGCCGAGGCGGGTGCGGACCCTGTCGTTCGGCTGGCTCGCAAGCTACAAGCGCCCTACCCCTCCAACAATTCCGGTTTCGGCGATATGAGTGTTTGCGAATCGAGAACAATGGCGGGCGGGCGGCGAGGTAGAGCGGTTGGTGCGGGGATGGGGTGCGGGGGGGGTGGGCGGTAATCGGACGGGATTGGTGGAATCCGTCAGTGGGCTCAAGTCCCTGTGGGGGCGAATTCATTCGCTATGGGCAACGCAGTTGCCCCGATTGGATGCCTGCGGGGCAGTCCTGCGGACTGCTCAGCGATTGAAATCGCCCCCACAAGAAGGGCAAGCCCGGCCTCAACGCTTGTTGCGCAACGGCTCCAGCAACGGCTTCAAGCCGTTGTGGTCGATCTCCTGCATCAGCATCAGCAGCCGCCCGATCTCGCCCTTGGGAAAGCCCTCGCGGGCGAACCAGTTGAGGTAGTGCCCCGGCAGGTCGGCGAGCAGGCGGCCCTTGTACTTGCCGTAGGGCATTTCGCGGGTGACCAGGAGCAGCAGGTCTTCGGGATTCATCGAACTCTCGGGGAAAACGGACAAGGATGGGGCGATTGTCGCAGAGCCGCACCGCTCAGGCATCCACCGGTGGCCCCAGCAGCCCGAACTCGGCCGGCACCTTGACGTAGAACAGCGGCACGCCCTCCTCCCCCAGGCGCTGCAGCAGGGCGTCGCATTCGTCCTCGGAAAGGGCCATGAGGATCAGCATCGGCTGGTCGGCCATCTCGAAGAAGTGGTGGGAATGGAACTGCCCGGTGTGGCCGAAGCCCTCGATACCGGAGACCAGCGTGGCGCCGCGCAAGCCCATGTCCATGGCCAGGCCGACTATCCAGTCGGCGAGCATCTTGCCCTCGTGGCGGCGGTTCTGCTGCGTGTAGAGCGTGAGCTGGTAACCCTTCATGGCGCCCTCCTGTCCCGTTCAAGCATGGCACCCCGGCTGGGGGCCGGCGCCCTTTGGCGATGGTCGGCAGCAGCCGATGAAGCGCCCTTCCCAAGCACCGCCGCCAGGCGTAATCAGGAAGGTCCGTCACTTGCTGTTCCACCCTCCAACCCTGCGGAGGAACACCTGATGAACAACCCTGCCTACCGGCCCCTTCCAGCCGTCGCGGCCAGCGCCATCCACCCGCTGCTCAAGAGTCTCTACGTGATGGCCGCACTGGTGGAGGCCCGGGATGCCTATACCGGCGGCCACCTCTGGCGCGTGTCCCAGTTCTCCCAGCTGCTGGCCATGGACATGGGCCTGCCGGCCTCCGAGGTGGCGCGCATTTCCCTCGGCGGCTTCCTCCATGACCTGGGCAAGATCGGCGTGCCCGACGCCGTGCTGAACAAACCGGGCGCGCTCGACGAGCATGAGCTGGAGATCATGCGCACCCACCCGGAAGTCGGCCAGCGCCTGCTCACCGGTCACCCGCTGGCGCCCCTGGTACTGCCAGCGGTGCTGATGCACCACGAAACCCCGGACGGCCGCGGCTACCCGCAGGGCCTGCGCGGCGAGGCCATTCCCCTGGAAGCCCGGATAGTGGGCGTGACGGACGCCTTCGATGCCATGACCAGCACCCGCCCCTATCGCAGTGCCATGCCCATCGCCACGGCGCTGGACATCATCGCCGAATACCTCGGCAGCCAGTTCGACCGCGAGTGCGGCGAACGGCTGATCGCCCTGGGCGAGCGCGGCGCCCTTGAGCACATAGTCGGCCACAGCGAGCCGCACATCCCGCTGCAGCACTGCGCCGGCTGCGGGCCGATCATAGTGGTCAGGCACAGCCAGCCCAGCGGCTCGCTGGTCTACTGCCGCGCCTGCGGCGGCGAGCACCGGGTGGAACGCGACGGCAACGCCATGCGCCTGGTCTTCACCGGCCGGCTCGGCACTGCCGCCGCGCTGGAGCCGGACATGGACGATTTCCTGCTGGAGGAACTGCTGGAAGAAGCCGAGACGCTGCTGAATGCCGCGGCCTGAGCCAACCCTGACCGGGGCTAGACGATCCCGCCATTGACCCGCACGGTCTGGCCATTGACCCAGGCGCCTTCCGGCCCCACCAGGAAGGCCACCAGGCTGGAAATGTCCTCGGGATTGCCCATGCGCTCCAGGGGTGCCTGCCGGGTCAGGCGCTCCACCAGTTCGGCCGGCTTGCCTTCGAGGAACAGATTGGTCGCGGTCGGCCCCGGCGCCACGCAGTTGACCGAGATGTTCCGCCCGCGCAGCTCGCGGGCGAAGATCGCGCTCATGGTTTCCACCGCGGCCTTGGACGCGGCGTAGATGGCATAGCCCGGCAGGCCCATCTCCACCACGCTGCTGGACAGGTTGACGATGCGCCCGCCGCTGCGCAGGCGCGTGGCGGCCAGCTTGAGGGTGTTGAAAGTCCCGCGGGTATTGATGGCGAAGAGGCGGTCGTAGAGCGCCATGTCGGTGTCGGCCAGAGGCACCAGGCCGGGCTGGATCACCCCGGCGTTGTTGACCAGGATGTCGACCCCGCCGAACTCCATCTCCGTCTGGTCGAAGAGCACCGCCACCGCGACCGGGTCGCTCACATCGGCCAGGATCGGGTAAGCCCGGCCCCCGGCCAGCCTGATGTCCTGCACCACCTGTTCCGCTGCCTCCGGCCGCGTCGCGTAGTTGACCACGACCTGGATGCCGTCGGCGGCCAGGCGCCGTGCTATGGCGGCGCCGATGCCACGGGATGCCCCGGTGACGATGGCGGTTCTGGCGGATTGCGGCATGCGAGTCTCCCGGGAATCACCTCAAGGCCCCGGCCGGTGCCGGCTGCAGGGCTATTTCAGTGGTATAGCCGGAGTTGGCGCGCCGTGCGGCACCGGCTATCCGGCGCGGAGCACCGTAGGGTGCGCCGTGCGCACCGAAAATCCTGTGCAGCGGGTTCCGGTGCGCGCAGCGCACCCTACGAAAAGCGGTGCTCGGGCGCGGCGGATCCGGCGACGGCCGATCGATAGCTCGCCGGGCTGAACAGCCGGGTCACCCCGAGCATCAGCACCACGCCCACCAGCAGCACCAGCCAGGCGCTGGCGAAGCTGCCGGTGAGTTCGCGCAGCCAGCCGCTGAGCCAGGGCGAGACGGCGTTGATCAGGAAGCCCACGCCCTGTACGAATGCGGCCAGTTGGCCTGCCTCGCGGGGATCGCGGCGGTGGTCGAGGGTGAGGATCAGGCTGAGGGCGAAGCAGGCGCCCAGGCCGAAACCGATCAGCGCGATCCACAGGGCGAACAGCTCCAGCGGCGCCCAGATCAGGCCGCAGTAACCGACGGCCTGCGCCAGCAGGCTCGCCGCGAGCAGGGGCCGGCGATCGCTGCCGCGTTGCGCCAGGGCCGGCATGCCCAGCGCCGCCAGCACCTGGAAGACGGTCATGAAGGCCAGCAGCGAACCGCTGCGGGTCGGGCTCCAGCCGAGCTGCTGATAGTAGGCCGGCAACCAGGCCACCATGCTCATGTAGCCGCAGTTCACCAGGCCGAAGTACAGCGCCAGCAACCAGGCGCGACGGTTACGCCAGAAGCTCGCGGAGCGCTCGGACGGAGCCGCCGCCGGGCTGGGCAGCGGCCGCACCAGCCAGAGCCCCAGGGCCAGCAGCGCCGGCACCAGCCAGAAGCCGAGCCCCACCTGCCAATGCTGGAAATGCTGGGCCAGCAGCGGGCTGGACAGCGCCGACAGGCCACCGCCGCCCATCAGCGCGGCCGAATACACGCCCATGGCCAGTGCTACCCGCCCCTCGAAGCGACGCTTGATCACCGCCGGCAGCAGCGCCTGGATCAGCGCCACCCCGGCACCGCCCAGCAGGGCGGTGGCCAGCAGCGGTCCGGCCTGGCCGCAGAGCAGTCGCGCCAGGCAGGCGCCGGCGATCAGCGCCAGCCCCAGGCCGATGCCGCGCCGCTCGCCCAGGCCGCCGAGGCGATTGCTCAGCAGGGCCACCAGGCCCATGCAGACCACCGGCAGCGTGGTGAGCAGCGCGGCCGTCTGGAAACCCATGCCGGTGGCGGCGCGGATATCCGCCAGCAGCGGGCTGACCGAGGCGAGGATGGGCCGCAGGTTGAGGCCGACGACGATCAGCAGCGCCCAGCCGGCCAGGCTTTCGAAACGGTCAGCGCGTGGCATGCAGGGCCTGCCAGCGCGCGTAGATCCCGGCCATGGCCGGTTGTGGCAGGTGCTGGATATCCAGCTTCTGCGCGTCCAGCGGCAGGGCCATCTGCTGGTAGACCACGGCGGTGGACAGGCCGAAGGGCTCGCCCTCGGCATTGGCCGCGGCGAACACCACCCGCGCCACCCCGCACAGGTGCATGGCCGCCAGGCACATGGGGCACGGCTGGCCGCTGGCGTAGATCACGCAGCCGTCCAGGCGCGGGCCCAGCTGCCGGCTGGCGGCGCGGATGGCCTGGAGTTCGGCGTGGGCCGTCGGGTCCTGGCACAGGTGGATTTCGTTCACGGCGCGGGCCAGTACCTGGCCATCGCGCACCAGCAGCGCGCCGAAGGGGCGGCCGCCCTGCTCGACGTTCTGCCGGGCCAGTTCCACGGCCTGTTCGAGGAAAATGCGGTCTTCGGACATGGGGTACTCCTGTAGTCAGCGGGCGCCGGCGGCGCGCAGCATGGCGGCGACTTCCCGCTGGCCGCGCTGCTCGGCATGTTGCAGGGGGGTGATGCCATCCTTGTCGGCGAGGTCGAGGTCGGCGTCGGCGGCGATCAGCAGCTCGACGATGCGCTGGTGCGCCGGGCCGCCGTCGCCCAGCAGCACGGCCTCCAGCAGGCAGGTCCAGCCCAGCTTGTTGACGTGGTCGAGGTCGACACCGGCGGCGATCAGGGTCCGCACGGTCTCCACATGGCCGCGCTCGCAGGCGGGGATCAGCGCCGTGCCGCCGTAGCGGTTGGTGCTGCGCAGGTCGGCACCATGGGCCAGGGTCAGTTCGAGGATCTGCTGGTAGCCGCTGGCTCCGGCCAGCAGGTAGGCGCTGTCCTGCATGCGGTTCTGCAGGTTGACGTCGGCGCCGGCGTCGATCAGCCGGCGCGCCACCTCGGCGCGGTTGGCGGCGGTGGCCAGCAGCAGCGGCGTATTGCCCTCATCGTCGCGGACGTCCACCGCCACGCCCTGTTCGAGCAGTCGCTCGACCGTGGCGAGGTCACCTTCCCCGGCCGCCTGCAACAGGCGCCGCGCCGGGTCCTCGGCCTGCACCTGCCCGACCAGCAGAAGGCCGCTGGCAAGCAGCAGGCCGGAAAGGAGCAATGCTTTCATGGTTCACCTCCATATTCGGTCGAATGGACGAAAGTATGTCCGCCTGGTCAGGTATTCTGAAATTAAATATAACGATGCCTATCAGTTGAATCGGGAATACATCCATGTTCGATCCCCTCCTCCTGCGCAGCTTCGTGGCCGTGGCCGACTGCGGCAACTTCACCCGCGCGGCGGAACGGCTGCACCTCACCCAGTCCACCGTCAGCCAGCAACTACGCCGGCTGGAGGAAAGCCTCGGCTGCCGCCTGCTGGACCGCAGCCAGCGTCAGGTAGTGGCCACCGCCGAAGGCGAACAGCTGCTGGGCTACGCCCGGCGCATCCTCACCCTGCAGGAGGAAGCGGCGGAAGTGCTGCGCCACCAGCCCGGCAGCGGCGTGCTGCGCCTGGGGGTGCCGGAGGATTTCGCCGCCGAGCGGCTGATGCCGGTGCTGGCGGAATTCTCCGCCGCCCACGCCGGCGTGCGCCTGGAGGTGACCAGCGGCCTCAGCCCGGAACTGCTGCGCCTGTACCAGGGCGGCGAGTTCGACCTGCTGCTGGTGAAACGCATGGGCGATGGCGGTGACAGCCTGGCGTCCTGGCCGGAGCCACTCGGCTGGGTGGACAGCGCCAGCCGCCCCGCCTATGGCCGCGAGCCGCTGCCCCTGGTGGTGTTCCCCGCCGGAGGGCTGTACCGCAACGAGATGCTCCACGGCCTGGACGTGCAGGGCCAGCGCTGGCGCATCGCCTACTCCAGCGCCAGCCTCGCCAGCGTGCGCGCCGCGGTGGCGGCGGGCCTCGGCGTCAGCCTGTTGCCATTGCGGGTGCTGGGGCCGGAGCATCGGTTGCTCGCGGAGGAAGGGTTACCGGAAATCCAGGGGCTGCGGTTGGCGTTGTATGGCCGAGGCGGGTTGGGGCGTGCGGGGGAGGAATTGGTGGAGCGATTGAAGGCCCTGTGTGGAGGCAATGGACCTTGTGGGGGCGAATTCATTCGCTAAGCGGGCCGCAGGCTCGCCCTGGAAGTTCCAATGGGACAGCTGCGCCGTCCTTCGCGAATGAATTCGCCCCCACAAAGAAGCAAATCGTAGCCCGGATGAAATCCGGGAGCGGCGGTGAGTCTATTCCCGGATTTCATCCGGGCTACTGACTGTGCGAGGTGCCGGTGCAGGCGTCCTAGGATGGGAAATGGATGTGGGGGCGATGCTCCGTGAGTCAGGGCGTCTCCTCGGAGTCCGAATCCACCCTCTCCAACTGCCCCTGCTCCCACCCACCGCCCAGGGCGGCGATGAGCTGCACGCTGGTGGTCAGGCGGCTGCCCATCAGGGTCAGCACGGTGCGCTCGTTGTTCAGTGCGGTGGCCTGGTTGGTGACCACGCTGTTGAAGTCCACGGTGCCGGCCTTGTACTGGTTGGTGATCAGGCGCAGGGCTTCGCGGGCGGCGTCCAGGGCTTCCTGTTGCACCCCGCTCTCCTCTTCCAGCACGTCGAGCTGGACCATGTAGTCCTCGGCTTCGCGGAAGCTGTCGAGCACGGTCTGGCGGTAGAAGGCCACGGTCTGGTCGTAGCCGGCCTCGGCCTGGGCCACCTGGGAACGGATCAGGCCGCCGTCGAACAGGGTCATGGCGAACTCAGGGCCGATGGACCAGAAGCGGTTGGGCGTGGTGATCCAGTCCTGCAGGCTGCCGCTGCGGTAGCCGCCGGCCGCGCTCAGGCTGAGGCTGGGGAAGTAGGCCGACTTGGCCACGCCTATCTGCGCGTTGGCGGCCATCATGTCGCGCTCGGCGGTGGCCACGTCCGGGCGCCGTTCCAGCAGTTGCGACGGCAGCAGGGTCGGCACCTCGGGCAACGCCGGCACGCTGTCCACCTCGGCCAGGCTGAACTCCGAGGGCGGCAGGCCCACCAGCACGGCGATGGCGTTTTCCAGCTGGGCGCGCTGGTACTTGAGGTCGATGGCCTGGGCCTGGGTGCTCTTCAGCTGGGTGGTGGCCTGGGCCACGTCGGCGCGGGTGACGATGCCCGCCTTGTACTGGTTCTCGGTGAGGGTCAGGGCGCGCTGGTAGGCGGCGATGGTGGCCTCCAGCAGGCGCTTCTGGGCGTCCAGCACGCGCAGCTGCAGGTAGTTCTGCGCCAGTTCCGACTGCAGGCTGAGGCGCACGGCGGCCAGGTCGGCGGCGCTGGCCTGCATGCTGGCGGTGTCGGCTTCCAGCTGGCGGCGCAGCTTGCCCCAGAGGTCGATCTCCCAGTTAACCCCGAGGCTGGCGTCATAGCTCTTGGACACGCCGCCGCCTCCGGAGCTGGTCACGGTGGAACCGTCGGACAGGCGCACCGTACTGTCGCCGCCGCCCTGCCCAGAACGGGTCTTTCCAGCGTTGGCGGTCACCGACGGGAAAAACGAGGCACGCGCGCCACGGGCCAGCGCCTGGGCCTGGCGGTACTGGGCGACGGACTGGGCCAGGGTCTGGTTGGACCTGTCCAGGCGCTGCTGCAGGTCGTTCAGGGTGGCGTCGCCGTACAGCTCCCACCAGCGGCCGCGGTGCTCCAGGTCCGCCGGGCTGGCCAGGGTCCAGCCTTCGGCGTGCTTGAACTGCGCGGGCACCTGCTGTTCCGGACGCTTGTAGTCCGGGCCTATGGCGCAGCCGGCGAGCAGCAGCCCGGCAAGGGCCAGGGCAACGGCATGGCGCAGGGGTTTGAGGGGAAGAGCGGCGGTGTTCATAGGGGTGTTTCCAGTGCGGCGTCGGTGCGCACGCCGCGCCAGCGATTGAAGCGATGGCGCAGGCGGTCGAGGTAGAGGTAGACCACGGGGGTGGTGTAGAGGGTCAGCAACTGGCTCAGCACCAGGCCGCCGATGATGGCCACGCCCAGCGGCTGGCGCATTTCCGCGCCCTCGGCGCCGCCGATCAGCAGCGGTACGGCGCCGAGGATGGCGGCAATGGTGGTCATCAGGATCGGCCGCAGGCGCAGCAGGCAGGCGTTGCGGATGGACTCGTCCGGGGACAGTCCGTCGTTACGCTCCAGCTGCAGGGCGAGGTCGATCATCATGATGGCGTTCTTCTTCACCACGCCGATCAGCAGGAACAGGCCGAGCAGCGAGATCAGGCTGAATTCCCCGCCCGTGAGCAGGATCGCCAGCAGCGCGCCGACACCCGCCGACGGCAGCGTCGAGAGGATGGTCAGCGGGTGGATGTAGCTTTCGTAGAGGATGCCCAGCACCAGGTACACCAGCACCAGGGCGGCGAGGATCATCCAGGGCTGGTTCTGCTGGGTGGCCTGGAAGGCGTCGGCGCTGCCGCCCATGCGCGCGATCACCGAGCTGGGCAGGCCGATGGCGGCCACGGCCTTCTCGATGGCGACCGTGGCCTGGTCGAGGGCGACGCCGGGCGCCAGGTCGAAGGAGATGCCTTCCGAGGCGAACTGGCCTTCATGGTTGACCCGGTCTTCCTCCAGGCTGCGCTCGTAGCGAGCGAAGCTGGACAGCGGCACGCGCTGGCCGTCGGCGGTGATCAGCTGCACCTGTTTCAGGGTCTCGGGGTCCTGGGCGTACTTCGGATTGACCTCCATCACCACCTGGTACTGGTTCAGGCTGTCGTAGATGGTGGAGATCTGCCGCTGGCTGTAGGCGTTGTTCAGCGCCGAGCTGACCATGGCCATGTCCACGCCCAGGCGCTTGGCGGTATCGCGGTCGACCTGCAGGGTGACCTGCTGGGCGCCCTCGCCTTCGTTGGCGTCGATGGCGGTGAGTTCCGGCAGGGACTTCAGCGCGGCGGTGACCTTGGGCAGCCAGGTGCGCAGGTCGGCCAGCTCGCCGGTCTGCAGCACGTACTCGTATTGCGAGCTGCGCTGCTCGCGGCCGCCGCCGAACTGCAGGTCCTGGTCGGCCATCAGCATCAGCCGGCCGCCGGGCACCTTGGGCAGGTTGGCGCGCAGGCGCTCGATGACCTTCTGCGCCGACACCTTGCGCTCGGCGATGGGTTTCAGGCGCACGATCATGAAGGCGTTGTTGATGCCGCCGCTGCCGCCGATGAAGCCGGCCACGCTTTCCACGGCGGGGTCCTTCAGCACGGCGCGGCGGAAGATCTCCATCTTCGGCTGCATCACGGTGAAGGACAGGCCGTCGTCACCGCGGATGAAGCCGATCAGCTGGCCGGTGTCCTGCTGTGGCAGGAAGGTCTTGGGCACCAGCACGTAGAGGGCGATGTTGCAGGCAATGGCCGCCAGCAGGCTGGCCAGGGTCAGGCGCGGGTGGCGCAGGGCCCAGCCCAGGGTGCGGTCGTAGGCGCCGACCATGCGGCTGTGCAGGCTCTCGCTCCAGCGTTGCAGGCGGCTGTCCTGGTCCGGCACATGGGGCTTGAGCCAGCGCGCGCAGAGCATGGGCGTGAGCGTCAGCGACACCAGCAGCGAGACCAGGATGGCCACCGCCAGGGTCAGGGAGAACTCGCGGAACAGCCGGTCGATGATGCCGCCCATGAACAGGATGGAGACGAACACCGCCACCAGCGAGAGGTTCATCGACAGCAGGGTGAAGCCCACTTCGCGGGTGCCCTGCAGCGCCGCCTTGAACGGCGCCATGCCGTTGTTGATGTGCCGCGAGATGTTCTCCAGCACCACGATGGCGTCGTCCACCACCAGGCCGGCGGCGAGGATCAGCGCCATCAGCGACAGCACGTTGAGGGAGAAGCCCATCAGGTACATCACGGCGAAGGTGCCCACCAGCGACACCGGCACCGCCAGCGCCGGGATCAGCGAGGCGCGCAGGTTGCCGAGGAACAGGTAGACCACCAGGATTACCAGCGCCACGGCGATCAGCAGGGTGCGCTCGGCTTCGTGCAGGGTGGCGCGGATCACCGGCGAGCGGTCCATGGCCAGGTCCAGCTTGACGCTGGCCGGCAGCACCGCCTGCAGCGCCGGCAGTTGCTGCTTGATGCTTTCGATGGTCTCGATGATGTTGGCGCCGGCCTGGCGGTTGATCACCAGCAGCACCGCCGAATCGTCATTGAAGAAGCCGCTGTTGTAGCGGTCTTCCACCGCGTCGCGGACCTTGGCCACATCGCCCAGGCGCAGCGCGGCGCCGTCCTGGTAGCGGAGGATCAGCGGCGCGTAGTCGGCGGCCTTTTCCAACTGGTCGTTGGCGCCCACCTGCCAGTGGCGGCCGGCGTCTTCCACCGCGCCCTTGGGTCGGCGCTGGTTGGCCGCGGAGATGGTGTTGCGCACGTCGTCCAGGGCGATGCCGTACTGGGTCAGCAATTGCGGCTCCAGCTCCACCCGCACCGCCGGCAGGGAACTGCCGCCGATCTGCACTTCGCCCACGCCCTTAACCTGGGACAGGCTCTGGGCGAGGATGGTGGACGCCAGGTCGTAGAGCTGGCCCTTCTCCTTCACATCGGAGGTCAGCGACAGCACCATGATCGGCGCCTGGGACGGGTTGACCTTC
>RCUT01000264.1_pt1 | contig 28709 bp, 25 predicted proteins | sample 2166171 | NCBI WGS metagenome assembly RCUT01 (sample SAMN09932757, study PRJNA488358) | compost metagenome | isolation source: compost soil in 4-hydroxybenzoic | place: Germany: Experimental Botanical Garden | reverse complement strand
CAGGCTGCGAAAAAACACCACAAAGCCGCTGCTAAACCTGCCGTAGCGCAGAAAGCTCAGGCCGCTAAAAAACACCACAAAGCTAAACACCACGCTGCGGCTAAACCTGCTGCACAGCCGGCTGCATAATTAACCCGGTTAGTCTGGTATCGTAATAAATCGGCGCTGCTTCAGCGCCGTTTTTTTCTGGAGGATACTATGCTGCGGCGCTACCGTTTCGAGCTCATTCTGATCCTGCTGATTATCTGTGCGCTGGTTGCGACCCGCTTTTTTCTCTACTAACGCGGAACCGCTTAATCATCCCCTTCGATCGGATAACCCGCCTGACGTATCGCATTTCGACAGTCGCTGACCCCTGCCGCATAACCTGCTTCAATCTCACAGACCGGACTCGCACAGCACACCGGCAGCCTCACCGGCGTTGCCAGCTGTCGCTCCAGCTGCGTAATTCTCTCCCGGGCAGCCAGAAGCTCGGCGGCGAATAGCGCGGGCGCAATATCGTCTCTTTCACCGTTCGCCGCTGCGCGCAGCGCGTCATTCTCGATCATCGTTAACTCTCCTTCCCGATAGCCCCCTTCAACCATAGCCTCTTTACGCGGACCTAGGCCCGGCTCCCGATGAATTGCCAAAGATTGTAGCCAAGGCCGTAGAGGGCCATGACCAGCAGGAAAGCGGCCGACATCATCGTTAACAGCCGGGTGTGCGCCGGCGTCAGCCAGCGATGAATGGCGAGAATATAAAGTGAGAGTACGCTAAGGTCGATAACCACCCACAGCGCGGTCAGGATCCCAAGGCTCGTGCCGCTATCGGCGGTGATATGAATAAACTGCGGAAAAAACGCGACAAAAAACAGAATGTCTTTGGGATTACCCAGGGCGGTGATAAATCCCACCGTCAGCCCGCCGCGCCGGGCCGCCGGGCGAGCGGCTGAGGTTTCGCGCAGCATTCCTACCGCCAGAAAGGCAACGTACAGCGATCCGCCGATCGCCACCAGCGTCAGCGCCTGCGGGTCGAGGTGCAGCGCGCCGGTCAGCATTGCCGCAGCGACCGCCATCAGCAGCAGCGAGGCCAGATTGCCGCCGATCATCGTCCGTATCGCCCGGGCGTAACCCTCCCGCGCCGCCGTCCCGGTCACCAGCAGCACCACCGGCCCCGGGGTCGCAATCAGGGCCACGACCGTCAGACAATATCCCGCCACCAGCATGTAGTTCATGATAATAACCCACTCAATAATTTAGATTGCTGCATTCTGTTCTTTGATTAACAGATTGAAAAACGAGAAATGGTGAGTTTGAATGTGAGTATGACTCACTATAGAGATCCATAACGATGTCGACGCCTCCCCTCTACGCCCTGCGCGCGTTTGAAACCGCCGCGCGTCTGGGCTCGTTTAGCCGGGCCGCCGCCGCGCTGCACGTCACCCCCGGCGCCGTCAGCCGGCATATCGCTACCCTGGAGGCGTGGTTCGAGTGCCGACTGTTTATTCGTCAGGGGCCAAAAGTGATCATCACCGATGCCGGGCGGCAGCTGGCAAACGCGCTGGAGGAGAGCTTTTCGGCCATCGACAGGGCCTGCCATACGCTGCGCCGACAGGCGGGAAAGCTGCGGCTGAAGGCGCCCTCGACGCTAACCATGCGCTGGCTGCTGGACGTACTGCAGCGCTTTCGCCAGCAGCATCAGCGCCCTGAAATCGAGCTCAGCAGCGTATGGATGGATAAGGACAGCGTGGATTTTGCGCGGGAGCCGTACGACTGCGCGATCCTCCTCGGCGACGGGAACTTTGGCGCGGATAAGCGCCAGACGCTGCTGTTTGCCGAGTGGCTGATCCCGGTCTGCGCGCCGGCAATGACGCCGGCGGCGCGGGAAGATTTAGCCTCCTGTCCGCTAATTCACCCGACCACCGACCGCCGGGACTGGCGGCGCTGGCTGCAGCATAGCGGGCAGCATTCGGCGGTAGATCTCTCTCAGGGGCTGGTTTTCGATAGCCTGGAACAGGGCAATATGGCGGCCATGAGCGGTCACGGCGTTTCGGTGGGCGATCTGCTACTTAGCCAGCAGGCGCTGCAGGTGGGACTGCTGACGCTGCCGTTTTCGCAGGCCGTCGCTACCGGTGAGGGATACTATCTGGTGTGGTCTGCAAATACGCTCAGCCCGCAGCCGATTGCTCTGCTGCAGGCATTTTTGCTCGCGCACGTCCCGGGGCCTTTTCCCGACGGGATCCTTCGGCGGGGAAAAGCCCCGCAATGACGTGCAGCGATGTGGTGATGGCTTACAAAACGCTGACCGCCTGCACCACCAGATACCCCGCAGCACCCCAGATAAAGACGGACACAACGGATACATAAACCAACGCACGAATACCTTTTTTCGACATACGTCCTCCCGAGACTGGAGCCAGAAATCACCGATATCATCGCGGGGACAACATCTCTGTTTGCTCAACGGCTGCTATCAATAACAGCCTTTTGAGTGAGAAAATGTTTCGTTTTGCAAGTAAGCACAAATGGTGTAAAAAAGGACGTTTTTTTGTGAAGTTGCTTGTTTTATATAGCATTAGTCTAATGATTATTATTAACAAACGCCGGAAAAACGCATCATGACCGGGCGCAGATAGCGCCCTCTTTTTGGTACTTTCTGTAACCCGATATCTGTTGCTTCCTGGGCCGCTTTCTGCGGAAATGACAGCAGCAAAAAATACGCGCTAACTAGTTGAGTTATCGACCTTCTTTGCGTACGAAGCGGCAATTTTACCGGGGGCTAACGGTGTAGTGATTTAATTAAAATTACTGTTAACTTTCATAAACTTAAATCTCCTGCTACTTTCAATATACCCAAAATCATCCCCGGCGCACTCGGGTGGCCAGCAGGATGGTGAGTATAATTATCTCCTCAGAGAGTGATATGCGTAGAGACGTACTGTTATTACTGTGTTCATTTTGCCTGTTTCCTCTGTTTGCACAGGCTGACGATGACGGCATGAGCGCGAAAGATATCAAGACCCTGTTTTTTGGTCATGATGACCGCAAGCCGGTAAGCAACCCCGCCGAAGCCCCGTGGGACGCCATTGGCCAGCTGGAAACGGCCAGCGGCAATCTGTGCACCGCCACCCTTATCGCCCCCAACCTGGCGCTGACCGCCGGGCACTGCCTGCTGACGCCGCCGAAGGGCAAGCCGGATAAAGTCGTCGCCCTGCGCTTTATCTCGCGCAAAAACGGCTGGGTTTACGAAATTCACGGCGTCGAGGGTCGCGTGGACCCGTCATTAGGCAGGCGCCTGAAGGCCGACGGTGATGGCTGGATAGTCCCCTCCGCCGCCGCGCCTTCGGACTTTGGTTTAGTGGTGCTGCGCTATGCGCCTTCCGGAATCGACCCGATCCCGCTGTTTCCCGGCAGTAAGGCCGACCTGACCGCCGCGCTAAAGGTCGCCGAGCGCAAGGTGACCCAGTCCGGCTACCCGGAAGATCACCTCGATAATCTGTACAACCATCAGGACTGCATCGTGACCGGCTGGGCCCAGACCTCGGTTCTGTCGCACCAGTGCGATACCTTACCCGGCGATAGCGGTTCACCACTGCTGTTAAAAACCGAAGGCGGCTGGCAGGTGATTGCCGTCCAGAGCTCGGCGCCGGGGCCGAAGGATCGCTGGCGCGCGGACAATCGGGCCATTTCGGTAACCGGTTTTCGTGACAAGCTGGAGACGCTGGCCGGCGAGTAACCGCTACCCCTGCTGCTGGCGCAGCTGAAGCAAAGAGGCAATCGGCATGGGCTCGCTGAAATAGTAGCCCTGCAGCTTGTCGCATCCCGCACGACGCAGCAGCGCCAGCTGCTGCTGATTTTCCACGCCCTCCGCCACCACCGTCATGCCCAGCGCGCTGGCGATGCGCACGGTACCGCGCACCAGCTCCGCCGCCTGCGGGTCGGTGTCTACCAGCCCGGCCAGCGATTTATCGATCTTCAGCGTGTCAAAACTGAAGCTGCGCAGATAGCCAATACTGGAGTAGCCGATGCCAAAATCATCCAGCGCAACGGCCGCCCCCAGCGCCTTCATGTTTTCAATGGCCGCGCGGGCGCGTTCGGGGTTCTCCATCACGTAGCTCTCGGTGACTTCAACCTGCAGGCGGCGGGCCGGGAAATGGCAGCGGGCGAGGACCTGCACCACCCGCGACTCAAACTCCGGGTCGCGAAACTGCGCCGGGGAGATATTTACCGACAGCATCAGATCCCCCATCGGCTGCAGATCGCAGCAGGCGCGATGGAGCACAAACTGGCCGAGCGCGTAAATCAGGCCGCTGCTCTCGGCGACGCTGATAAAGGCGTCAGGCGGCAGCGCGCCCTGGGGCCGCCGCGGCCAACGTATCAGCGCCTCCACGCCTTCGATGGTCAGGGTTCCGGCGTTGACTATCGGCTGATACCAGACGTCAAACTCGTCGTTTTCAAGCCCCTGACGGATGCCGTTTTCCAGATTCAGCTGATACTGCCTGGCGTCGCTCAGCGCCTCGTCGTACCAGGTTGTGCGCCCCTTTCCGGTCTTCTTCGAATGATACATGGCGATATCGGCGCGGCGGAAAAGCTCGGTGCTGGAGCACAGGGCCGGCGCTCCGCTGGCAATCCCGAGGCTGGCGCTGATATAGATTTTGCGATCGCTCAGGTCAATCGGCGATTTCAGCATTTCCAGCACCGCCCAGGCGAACGCCGACGCCTGGCTTATCGCCTGCTCGCCGCCGACGGTCATGGCAAACTCATCCCCGCCCATACGCGCCAGCATCCCTCCGGCGGGGACCTTCTCCTGCAGCGCGTGGGCGACGTGGGTAATCAGCGCATCGCCGACATCGTGCCCGTAGTTATCGTTAACGTCTTTAAAGCCATCGAGGTCGATAAACACCACGCTCTGCATCTCGTGCGGCGATCGTTCACACACCACGTTGAGCCGCTCAATCAGCGCCCGCCGGTTGGGCAGCCGGCTCAGCCAGTCGGTCATGGCAATTTTACGCGCCAGCTTTTCCCCGCGCGCCAGCTTATACAGCCCCAGGCAGCTAAAGAGGATGAACAGCAGGATCAGGCTGGCGGCCACCAGTGCGATCAGGCGAATGCTGCCGGATGCCGCCTGAGCCGCCTCCGCCCCCGGCAGTCGCGGCTGCCAGCTGAGGTAGCTAATAATCTCCCCGCCGTTGGTGCGCAGCGCCACGCTATAGTCACCGCTGGTTTCGGTGGTATGCAGATGACGAATTTGAAAAGTATCCCCGAGCTTTTGCAGCATATCGGGGTTGATGTGTCGGGTAATCACCAGATAGCGCCGAGTATCGTCGTACACCTGCAGGCGGCCCACGGTCGGGCGTATCAGGCCAATAGCGATAAAGGCAATGCCCTCCCGGGTTCGGGTTATCCCGGCCCAGGCGCTGGTTCCGCTGCGCAGCGCTGCGCCGTGCTGGGCAATCATCGACTGCAGGCCGCTGCCGAAAAAGCCGATATCCGACTCGTTAAAGGACTGACTGCGAAACGATCCCCACAGCACCCGGTAGTGCTGATCGAGGACGAAGGTACCGTCGTAGAGGTTATTTATTTTGAAGCCCGAACCCCAGGAATCGAACAGCCATTTGGTGTCGAGCGTTGGGGCATAGGCCTGCTTAACGGCGTCGTCCCAGATGGAGTTATCCAGCACCAGCGACATCACGCGGTTCACTGAGGTCTGCACCGCGCCGTTAACCGAAAGCACCGAGCGGTGGCGGTCGATCTCGTTCGCTTTGATGCCAATCAGGTGCTGCGACAGATAAAGCAGAGAAATAACCGAAGCGATCAGGCCAATTCCGGCGAGGAGAATAATGACCGCAAGCGTTTTGGCCGAAGGAAGATGACGCCAACCAGGCAAGTTAACCATTATCTATCCTCATCGCGGCTGGGAAAAAACGCACCGAATATACTCTTTTTTAAAGAGTAATACAGAGAACAGATTTTGCCGCCTGCCCGCGCAGGCGGCGTTCAATCAGGCCAGTTTTATTAACACCATCCCGATAATCAACAGCATCACGCCGACCCAGCCTTTACTGTTCAGGCGCTGGCCGAACAGGACCCAGCCGGCGGTGATGGTCGCGGCGATACCGAAGCCGCCCCAGAGCGCATAGGCCACCGACAGCTCAATCCCCTTCACCGCCTGCGAAAGCGCGCTGAACGCGCCCAGTACGGCGAGCAGTGACATCACACCGTAGATCTTGCGGCGAAAGCCATCAGAAAACTTCAGGAAGACGTTAGCGGCAATCTCCAGCACGATGGCCAGCGCCAGCCAGGCCGCATGGATCCACTCAAACTGTTGCATGGGTCCTCTCTTCTGGCTGCTTCACCGCCTTTTTGGTGCCGGACTTGATGAGAACAATCCCGACCACCAGCGTCGCCAGACCCGCCATTTTGACCACCGAGAGCGTCTCGTCGAACAGCAGGACGCTGAACAGCGTGATCAGCAAAATACCGATACCTTCCCACAGGGCGTAGGCCACCCCGAGGGCAATTTTTTTAACCGCGAAGGCCAGAAAAATATAGGAAAGCGCAATCATTGCCAGCATCAAAATAAAACCGGTGCGATCGCCGCTGACGCTCGCCCATTTCATCGAAAGGGTCCCGGTAATTTCTGCCACGATAGCAAGTGCTAATAAAATCCAATAAAACATGATCCCTTCTCCTGCTTGAGAATATAATCCATTACGGCCTACAGCAAAGGTAAACCGAAAAATTCTGACGTAGATTTAGCCGTGCGCAACGCTGCGCCAGCTCAGGCAGAGAGAGGGATCTAAAGCGCTGAACGCCAGTGCTGTTCGCCAGCAAAGCGTGAGTTTGTGCGGGAAAGCGAAGGGAGATAACAAATATAGATACTGAACTGATTGTCCATAAAATTACAATTATCCGCGGTATTGCTTCTCGTCATTGCGGATGAAAATTGTCCTCGGTAGTTATACACAGCTAATTTGTAGCATAATGCTACATTATACTCAAAGCCTTTGCATTTCTTTACCTCGGCTATTTGATTTAGATTAGCTTTTTCTGATGCCGATCGCCATTATGATGGCGCGCCGTTATTTTAATTTTGTCGCCTGATGATTTTATCGCCGGCGGCAGAGGCGTGGCAAACAATAACTCCACGCTGTACACGCAAAAAAGTCGTGATTTTTTATCCGCATCTGCGTCTACAATGTGAGGAAAACAGGCTCTATTTTCAGGGATTCGCATGGCCAAACCCATCATCACTCTTAACGGATTAAAGATTGTCATCATGCTGGGCATGCTGGTCATCATCCTTACCGGCATCCGCTTCGCCGCGGATATTATCGTCCCCTTCGTTCTGGCGCTGTTTCTCGCGGTGGTCCTTAACCCGCTGGTGCAGCTGATGGTGCGCTGCCGGGTCCCGCGGGTGCTGGCGATCTCACTCTTAATCAGCGCCATCGTGATGCTGGCGATAGTCCTGCTGGCCTCGCTCGGCACCTCCCTGAACGAGCTGGCGCGCACCCTGCCGCAGTATCGCGCCTCGCTATCAGAACCGGTGCAGACCGTCACCCCGTGGCTGCAAAGGTTCGGCTTTACCGTTTCCGTCGTCGAGCTGAACAAATATATTGACCCCAACGCGGTGATGACGATGGTCACCGGCCTGCTCACCCAGCTCTCTAACGCCATGTCGTCGATCTTCCTGCTGCTGCTGACGGTGGTGTTTATGCTGCTGGAGGTGCCGCAGCTGCCGGCCAAGCTGCAGCAGCTGATGACCCGCCCGGTTGAAGGCATGGGCGCAATCCAGCGCGCGCTCGACAGCGTCTCGCACTATCTGGTGCTGAAAACCGCCATTAGCCTGGTCACCGGGCTGGTCGTCTGGGGCATGCTGGTGCTGCTGGAGGTGCGCTTTGCCTTTGTGTGGGGGCTGCTGGCCTTCGCGCTCAACTATATTCCCAATATCGGTTCGGTGCTGGCGGCCATTCCGCCTATTTTACAGGTGCTGGTGTTCGGCGGCCTGTATGACGCGCTGATCGTGCTCGCGGGCTATCTGGTTATCAACCTGCTGTTCGGCAATATTCTCGAGCCGCGGATTATGGGACGCGGGCTCGGGCTCTCAACGCTGGTGGTGTTCCTGTCGCTGATTTTTTGGGGCTGGCTGCTGGGGCCGGTGGGGATGCTGCTGTCGGTGCCGCTGACCATCATTGTCAAAATTGCCCTTGAACAGAGCGAGAGCGGACAGAGCATCGCCTTCCTGCTGAGCGACCTCAGCAAGGATTAACCTCCCTACTTCCACTACGGGCCAGCCGGCCCGTAGACCACTACTCCTTTAGCATTATTGATCCTCGTCACATCCCGCGTCCGTCATTCATTACTCTTATGCTAACAATCTGCCCGCGGGCTTAATTGATGCCCTGCGCCTCGCGTCGCACACTAACTTCCACACCATGACAGTCAAAACGATTTGTCGAATCAGGAGGTTAATAATGAATGCCGAACAAACGACGGGACGGGTCTGGAACCGCCGCCGTACGGAAAAGCAGCGGCGACTGGCCGCCGCCAACGTCTCCGGTAAGGTTATCCCCACCGAACAGCTGGTTGACGCGCTGGAGCACCTGCTCGCCCCCGGCGATCGCGTGGTGCTGGAAGGCAATAACCAGAAGCAGGCCGACTTCCTCTCCCGCATGCTGGCGGAGGTGAACCCGCAAAAAGTCCACGACCTGCATATGATCATGCCGAGCGTCGGGCGCAGCGAGCATCTGGACCTTTTTGAAAAAGGTATCGCCCGCAAGCTCGACTTCTCCTTCTCCGGCACCCAGAGCCTGCGCATTTCGCAGCTGCTGGAGGATGGTCTGCTGGAAATCGGCGCCATTCACACCTATATCGAGCTCTACTCCCGCCTGTACGTCGATCTTTCGCCGAACGTCGCGCTGATTGCCGGCTATAAAGCGGATCGCAAAGGCAACCTCTATACCGGGCCGAGCACCGAAGACACCCCGGCGCTGGTTGAGGCGGCGGCCTTCCACGACGGCATTGTGATTGCCCAGGTGAACGAGCTGGTCGACGACGAGTGCGACCTGCCGCGCGTCGATATTCCGGGCTCGTGGATTGATTACGTGGTCGTCGCCGATAAGCCGTTCTTTATCGAACCGCTGTTCACCCGTGACCCACGCCTGATCAAGCAGGAGCATATCCTGATGGCGATGATGGCGATTAAAGGCATCTACGCTGAACATCAGGTGCAGTCCCTGAACCACGGCATCGGCTTCAACACCGCCGCCATCGAGCTGCTGCTGCCGACCTACGGCGAACGCCTCGGCCTGAAGGGAAAAATTTGTAAACACTGGACGCTCAACCCGCACCCGACGCTGATCCCCGCCATCGAAAGCGGCTGGGTGGAAAGCGTGCACTGCTTCGGCGGCGAGCTGGGGATGGAGGAGTACATTCGCGCTCGTCCGGACGTGTTCTTCACCGGCGCCGACGGCTCCATGCGCTCGAACCGCGCCTTCTGCCAGCTGGCGGGGCAATATGCGGTCGATATGTTTATCGGCTCAACCCTACAGGTTGACGGCCTCGCCAACTCGTCAACGGTGACCCGCGGTCGTCTGTCAGGCTTCGGCGGCGCGCCGAATATGGGTCACGACCCTCACGGTCGCCGTCATGCTACGCCAGCCTGGCTGAACATGATCACCGAACCGGATCCGATGCAGCGCGGTAAAAAGCTGGTGGTGCAGATGGTCGAAACCTTCCAGGCCGGCGTGAAGCCCACCTTCGTCGAGAAACTCGATGCTATCGAGGTGGCGAAAGCCTCCGGCATGCCGCTGGCGCCGGTGATGATCTACGGCGATGACGTTACCCACGTGCTCACCGAAGAAGGCATTGCCTACCTCTACCGCGCCGAAAGCCTGGAAGAGCGCCGGGCGATGGTGGCGGCGGTCGCCGGGATCACCGACATCGGCCTTGGCGTCGACGCGAAGCGCGTTGCCGCGCTGCGCCAGAGCGGCAAGGTGGTTTATCCGGAAGATATCGGCATTCGCCGCAGCGACGCGACCCGCTCCCTGCTGGCCGCCGGTAGCGTAGCCGACCTGGTGGAGTGGTCCGACGGACTCTATAACCCACCGGCAAAATTCCGGAGCTGGTAATGAAACTCCTGTCACAGACTTATGCCGAGGTGCAGGCAGAAGCGCTGGCGTTCATCGCCCGCGACTGTCTGATCGACGAAGCGCGATTAAGCCCGAAGCCGGGTCTGGTGGACAGCCGGGGAAACGGTGCCCATCACGACCTCACCCTGGCCCTGATGGAGCGCTCGGCGCACAGCCTGGCCCCAACGTTTCTACAGCTGGCCCAGCATAGCTGGCAGCGCCCCGCCGACATCGCCCTGCGCGAAACCGTCGGCCGCTTAGGGCGCGAAGGCGAGCAGCAGATGATGGCCGCCACCCGGGGCGTGAACACCCACCGCGGTGCCATCTGGGCGCTCGGTTTACTGGTCAGCGCCGTGGCGATGCATGGCGGTAACGCAGGCGCACAGCAGATTGCTCAATCCGCTGCCCTGCTCGCCCGCCTGCCGGACGGCGCCGCACCAAAGACCTTCAGTAAAGGGCTGAAAGCCACGCATCAGTACCGGGTACCCGGTGCACGTGAAGAGGCGCAGCAGGCGTTTCCGCACGTGATGCAGCTCGCGCTACCGCAGCTGCTGCGCAGCCGTGCAATGGGGGCGAACGAGAGCGAAGCCCGCCTTGACGCACTGATGGCGATCATGACCTCGCTCAGCGATACCTGTGTGCTTTCACGAGCCGGCATGCCCGGTCTGGAAGCGATGCAGGCAGGCGCCCGCGCGGTACTGAACGCCGGCGGTTGCGTCACTGTACAAGGCCGCGAGGCGCTCGCTGAACTTGATGCTCAGATGCTCGCCCTTAACGCTTCGCCAGGTGGCGCCGCGGATCTTCTCGCCGCCACGCTGTTTCTTGACAGGGTCAGCCAGCCCGCGTCTTGCTCAATTTAAAGAGGATGTTATGGAACACATTACATTGTCATTTCCTGCCAGCCGTACCGTCAGCGGTAAAGCTCTGGCAGGCGTCGTAGGCTCCGGTGATATGGAAGTGCTGTTCACCGCAGCCGCCGGGGAAACCCTCAGTATTGATATCACCACCTCCGTGGACAACAGCACCCGCCGCTGGAATGCGCTGTTCGATCGCCTGAATCTGATCAACGGTCTGCCTGCTGGCAATCTGATCATTCACGACTTCGGCGCCACGCCCGGCGTGGCGCGCATTCGTATCGAACAGGTATTTGAAGAGGTGGCTCATGCGTAACGATCGCAGTTTTATCGAATTACGGGCCCGCGAGCGCGCCAGAACCCTGCTGGATGACGGCAGCTACCGCGAGCTGCTGGACCCGTTCGAAGGCATTATGTCGCCGTGGCTCGCGCCGCAGGGCGTTGTGCCGCAGTCCGACGACGGCATGGTGGTGGCGAAAGGCACCATTAACGGTCAGCCGGCGGTGGTGATTGCCATCGAAGGCACCTTCCAGGGCGGCAGCATGGGCGAAGTCTCCGGGGCCAAAATGGCCGCCGCGCTCGAGCTGGCGGCAGAAGATAACCGCAACGGTATCCCGACCCAGGCGGTGCTGTGCCTGGAAACCGGCGGCGTGCGCCTGCAGGAAGCCAACCTTGGCCTGGCAGCCATTGCCGATATCCACGCGGCGATTGTCGATCTGCGCCGCTACACGCCGGTGGTCGGCATCATTACCGGTACCGTTGGCTGCTTCGGCGGGATGTCCATTGCCGCCGCCCTTTGCAGCTACCTGATCGTCACCCGCGAAGCGCGTCTTGGCCTCAACGGCCCGCAGGTTATCGAGCAGGAAGCCGGGATCGAAGAGTATGACTCCCGCGATCGGCCGTTTATCTGGAGCATGACCGGCGGCGAAATCCGCTATGCCAGCGGCCTGGTCGATGCGCTGGTCAACGACGGCGTCAACGCGGTGAAAACCGCCATGAACGACGCCATCGCCAAAGGCGTCCCGGCACAAAATCGCAGCGACAAATATGCCGACTTCCTGACCCGTCTGAGCAATTTTGACACTCGTCAGCAGGCCGATACCGCGCAGATCAAACAGCTTTTCGCCGGGGAGGTGAAATGATGACTCAGTCCAATAGCCGTGGAGCCCTGTGGCTGGAAAAACTGGCGCCCAACGCGCCGCGCATGACTGGCCTGTGCCCTTCAGTACAGGTCGCCGACGGTGAGCTGAACAATGAGGCCGTACGCTTCATTGCCGTGGTGCCCGATGCCAATAACCACTATCCGCGCGCCGCGAAAGGCGAAGTGGGCCTGCTGGAAGGCTGGACGCTGGCAAAAGTGGTGAATGAAACCATCGATGCCGACGCGAACCGCGACGTGAAGCGCCCGATTGTGGCGGTCATCGACGTCCCGAGCCAGGCCTACGGTCGCCGTGAAGAAGCGTTCGGCATTCATCAGGCGCTCGCCGGTGCCGCCGGTGCTTACGCCAAAGCGCGCCTGGCGGGCCATCCGGTGATCGGTCTTATCGTCGGCAAGGCGATGTCCGGGGCGTTTCTGGCGCACGGTTATCAGGCTAATCGCCTGATTGCCATCAACGATAAAGGCGTACTGGTGCACGCAATGGGCAAAGAGTCCGCCGCCCGCATCACCCTGCGCACCGTCGATGCGCTGGAAAAACTGGCGGCGACCATTCCGCCAATGGCCTATGACGTCAGCAGCTACGCCACCCTCGGCCTGCTCTCCGATCTGCTGAATCTCAGCAACCCGGATGCGCCGTCGGATGCCGACCTGGCGCTGGTGGAGCTCACCGTGCAGAAGGCGATTTCCGATGCGCGTAAAGATCCCAGCCTGAAAAACCGTCTCGGCGCGGAGAATCGCCGTAGCTCTGCCCTGGTTCGCGAACGAATGCGCGCCAGCTGGTAACGGGCAACATCGAAGTACGTAAAAAAAGACCTGCCGAAAGCAGCAACCGTCGGGCGCAGCATAGCGCCCACGGCAAGCTGCTTTTAGAAAAATAAAAACATCGCAATTAGCCCAATACGCTAAATCATTCAAGTTGGATCAAGGCGGCAACTGAGTGAATCCCCAGGAGCTTACTTGAGTAAGTGACTGGGGGGTAAGGGAAGGCAGCCAACGCAGAGGCAGCTTGAAGGATGACGCGTATTTCTTTTTCTTACTACAGGTGATCTATGACTTATGTAATTGTTCATGCCCTTGCGCCGATTTTTCTGATCATGCTGCTGGGCTTCTGGGCCGGCAAAGCCAAAATGGTCGACAACAAAAACGTGTCGCTGCTCAATATCTTCGTAATGGACTTTGCCCTGCCCGCCGCGCTGTTCAGCGCCACCGTGCAGACCCCGTGGGCAGGCATTGTTGCCCAGTCGCCGCTGATTGTGGTGCTGACCGGCGCGATGTGGATCACCTATGCGGCGATCTACTTCCTGGCCACCGGCGTCTTTAAAAAGACCCCGCAGGATGCCGCCGTACTGACCCTCACCGTGGCGCTGCCGAACTATGCCGCGCTTGGCCTGCCGATTCTCGGCAGCGTGCTGGGTGAAAGCTCCGCGACGTCGCTTTCCGTGGCCGTCTCCATCGCCTGCGGCTCCGTGCTGATGACGCCATTCTGTCTGCTGATTCTGGAACGTGAAAAAGCCCGCGCCGCCGGTGAAAACAGCGGTTCTACGCTGGCGATGCTGCCGGTGCTGATGTGGCGTTCGCTGAAAAAACCGATCGTGATGGGCCCGCTGCTCGGCGTGATCCTCTCGGCAATTGGCATCAAGATGCCGGACCTGCTGCTGGCGGCAATCAAACCGCTCGGCCTCTCAGCCACCGCGGCGGCGCTGTTCCTGACCGGTGTGATTCTGTCTGCCCGTAAGCTGAAGCTGAACGCCATGGTGAGCATTGCAACCATCACCAAGCTGCTGATCCAGCCGTTTATCGCGTGGGCTATCGTGCTGGCTTTCGGCCTGCACGGCTCCGTGGCAATCACCGCTATCCTGATGATCGCGCTCTCTGCGGGCTTCTTCGGCGTGGTGTTCGGTAACCGCTTTGGCGTGCAGTCGCCGGATGCAGAAGCCGTGCTGCTGTTGAGTTCCGTTCTGTGTATCCTGTCGTTACCGCTGTTCATCACTTTAACTTCAGGTATCTGATATGACATTCACCTCGCGCCCTCACGATTTGCTGTGGCTGAAAAGCCGCGACGCCCTGCTCAACGTCGAGGAGGCGTGGGTAGCCAGCCAGTGGCAGCCGGGCCTGCCCGTGGTCGTGCGGCGCGACGTGAATGACAGCGGCGATATCCCGGTGGGCGTGCGCGGCATAAAGCGCGAACAGCGCGCGGCCGGATGGGTAAAAGCCGAGTCCGTTGCCCGCATCGTCACGCCGGAGGCGCTGGTCGAACGCCAGCGCCTGCTGCACTCGCCGTTTGTTTCCCAGCCGCCCGTTCAGGCGGCTATTTTGCTGACCACCTTTGCGTGGCCGTGGATCTGGGGCATTACCGGCAGTACGGCCTATGCCCTCGCCACCGAAATTCCCGTGCTGCACGCCGACAGCGATCTCGATTTGCTGATTCGCGCCCCGCAACCGCTGACCGACGACGAACTGAGGCAGTGGCAGGCGCAGGTGGAAAAGCTGCCGTGCCGTGCCGACACCCAGATTGAAACGCCCTTTGGCGCGTTTGCGCTCAACGAATGGCTGCGCGAAGGACGCGTTCTGCTGAAAACCGCCACCGGACCGCAGCTCACCGCGACGCCGTGGCACAGGGAGTCATGATGAAAATCCTCTTTACCTTTCCCGGCCAGGGCACCCAGCGCCCCGGAATGCTGCAAAACCTGCCCGACGGCGAGGCCGTTCTTGCCGAAGTCCGCGCCGTACTTGGCGATGAAGCCAACGTGCTCGACACTGCCGACGCGCTGAAACATACCCGCGCGGTGCAGCTTTGCCTGCTGATTGCCGGCGTGGCGTGGGCCAGAGAGCTTATTCGCCACGAAGTCAAACCGGATATCGTCAGCGGCCTGTCGATTGGCGCTTACCCGGCAGCGGTAGTCGCCGGCGCGCTGGACTTTCACGACGCGCTGCGCCTCGTCGCCCTGCGCGGGGAGTTAATGGAGCAGGCGTATCCGCAGGGCTACGGCCTGACGGCTATTATTGGCCTCACGCTGAGTCAGGTTGAAAAACTGATGGCGGGCAGCGGTACCTTTATTGCCAACCTCAATGCCGAAACGCAGATAGTGATTGCCGGCCGGGATGAGGATATGGCGGAGGTTGCGAAAAAAGCGCTGGCCGCCGGAGCCAGCAAGGCGGCCCGGCTTGCGGTAAGCGTACCGTCGCACTGTGCTTTGCTGGATAAGCCAGCGGCAGAATTAGCTCAGGCGTTTGAATCCGTGACGTTGTCACGACCATCGCGGGCGTATCTTAGCGGATCCACCGGCCGCGTGCTGTGGGAACCGCAGAAAATCGCCGCAGATTTAGCCTTCAACATGGCGCGCACCGTACAGTGGCAGGACGCCATGGTAGCGGCCAATCAGCGCGACGCGCGGCTGGCGATTGAGATGCCGCCCGGCAGCGTATTGACCGGGCTGACCTACCTCGCAGGCTGGCAGGGCGACGCCATCTGCATGGAGCGAAACAGCGTTGAAGTGGCGCAGCACCTGGCGAAGCGCCTCAGCCGTTGAGGCTGCGGGCGTACATCCGCCCTTCCGCCGCCAGCGCCAGCAGGTCCGCGTCGCGTTCGCGATGGTGGGAATAGACAATCGAGATCAGCTGGCGCATCTGATAGGGTTCCGCCAGCTTTAGCAGCTGCACGTCGTTTTCGTAGACCTTTTTCATCCGCCCGGGTAGCAGCGCAAAGCCGACGCCGGCCTGCACCAGGCTTATCATCGAAAAGATGTCGTTGACCCGGGTGACGATTTCAGGCTCGAAGGCGGCAACCTGAAAGGCCTCCCTGAAGCCAGCGTAGGTGGCAAATCCTTCCGCAAGCGAAACGAATTTACGGTCGGCATAGTCGCGAAGGTCGGCGGGTTTTGCGGTATCCAGCCGTTCGGCCGCCGGCGCGGCGAGAAAAATATCGTCTTCAAACAGCGGCACCACGTCAAACGCGGTGTCGCTGAACTCCCCCTCGTTGGTGGCGATAAGGATCGCGTCCAGAGCGTCGTCTTCCAGCATATCCAGCAGCATCTGGTTGGAGCCCATCGTCAGGTCCAGCTCCAGCTCAGGCCGCCGCAGCTTCATTCCCATGATGATCCGCGGGACCGTCTCCAGCGTGAGCGAATAGAGCGTGCCGATGCGCAGCCGTCCCTGGCCGACGCCGGCGACCTTTCGCGTCGCCTCCAGCCCGCGCGTCATCAGCGTGGTAACGTCCTGACAATACTCCAGCAGGGTCCAGGCCGCAGGCAGCGGCAGCAGGTTGCGTCCCTTATGCACAAACAGCGGGCAGCCCACCCCCTCTTCGAGGGTATGCAGGGCGCGGTGGACGCTGACGCCGCTGAGCTGCATCGCTTCGGCGGTTCTGGCGATATTGCCTTTGGTCATAAACATCATAAATACCGCCAGCTTACGGAAGGTAATATCCTGGCTAATGTCGTCTTTCATTGCGCTGCACTCCCTATTTCCGCCGCGGCTCACTATTTATCGAGTGAATTCAAGCCAGTATAACCGTAACGCCGGTAAATGCTTTAACGCAGAACAAGGAATGGCCGAACGGGGCGTGAGGCGGCGCAGGGGCGGATAAGGCAAAAAAATGCCGGTCAGCTGCTGAGCTGACCGGCATGACGCGCGCGCGCGGAGTTAATACGGCGGCTACAGCGCCATATCGTGCTGCGGCGATTCCGCAGGCTTAAGCTCGGCAGACGGCGCGGCGGCGGCCTGGGAGTGGGTCATATCAATCACCGGCGGCTTGGTCAGCTGCAGCGTTGCGGCGGTATCGTCCCACACCTGCTGAGTCAGCGCCGGGCTGTCGTTCAGCTTCTGACCATAGCTCGGCACGATCGCGTGGATGCGGCTCTGCCACTCTGCGGAGCTGAACTGCTGCGGGAACATCTGCTTCAGCACGTTCAGGGTAATCGGCGCGGCGGTAGAGGCGCCCGGAGAAGCCCCAAGCAGCGCGGAGATGGTTTTCTGCTCGTCAACCACCACTTCGGTTCCCAGCTTCAGGATCCCGCCCTTCTCGGCGTCTCTTTTAATGATCTGCACGCGCTGGCCTGCCTGAATCAGCTTCCAGTCCTCTTTACGCGCAGCCGGATAGTACTCTTTCAGCGCCGCAAAGCGGTCGTCGTCGCTAAGCATCACCTGGCTCACCAGGTATTTGACCAGATCGAAGTTGTCGAGACCGACGTGGGTCATCGGCAGAACGTTATCGGTGGTGGTGGTGCTCAGCAGGTCGAAGATCGAACCATTTTTGAGGAACTTAGTTGAGAAGGTGGCGAACGGCCCGAACAGCACCACGCGCTTGCCGTCAATGAAGCGGGCGTCAAGATGCGGAACCGACATCGGCGGCGCGCCGACCGAGGCCTGGCCGTAAACTTTTTGCAGATGCTCTTTGGTCACCGCCGGGTTTTCGGTCATCAGGAAGGAGCCGCCCACCGGGAAGCCCGCGTAGTTGTCAGCTTCCGGAATGCCGGTCTTTTGCAGTAATTTCAGCGCGCCGCCGCCGGCACCGATAAAGACATATTTCGCGTCAATCGTCTGCTCGTCGCCGCTATTAACGTTCTTAATCGTCACGTGCCACGAATTATCGGCATTACGCTTAAAGGCGGTAACTTCAGAGGAGGTTTGCAGCGAGAAGTTATTACTTTTCTTCAGGCTGCCGATCAGCTGACGGGTTATTTCGCCGTAGTTGACGTCGGTCCCGACCGGGGTCCAGGTGGCCGCCACTTTTTGCTGCGGATCGCGCCCTTCCATCACCAGCGGTGCCCACTGTTTAATTTGCGCATGGTCGGTGGAGAATTTCATCCCCTGGAATAAGGCGGTTTGCTGCAGCGCGGTATAGCGCTTTTGCAGATAATCCACGTTATCGCCCCAGACGAAACTCATGTGCGGGGTGGAGTTAATAAAGGAGTGCGGGTCGCGCAAAATGCCGCGCTTGACCTGCGCCGTCCAGAACTGACGGGAGATCATAAACTGCTCGTTGATATCCAGCGCCTTGCTGACGTCGATAGAGCCGTCCGCACGCTCAGGCGTGTAGTTCAGCTCCATGTTTGCCGAGTGGCCGGTACCGGCATTGTTCCAGCCGTTCGAGGACTCCAGCGCCACGCCGTCAAGCTTCTCTACCATCACCTGCTTCCAGTCCGGCTGAAGTTCCTGCAGCCAGGTCCCGAGCGAGGCGCTCATGATCCCGCCGCCAATCAGCAGAAAATCAGTTTTCTTTGCGGCGTCGGTATTTGCGTAGGTTGCCGTACTGACGAACATCGCCAGCGCGGTGAGGGATAAGATCGAGTTTTTTATTGCAGGCATAATAGAATTATCGCATAGCATAATGAAATAAGTGCAAACATGTTAACGCACTTTCATTATATTTTAAAATATCATTTACATTTTCCGCACAGTTAATCAATTATTTGATTTCACTTTTTTAACTTAAAAAACCAGGAAGTGATTAATGAAATTAAAACGGGTCAACGCAGGGCGATAATTAGAGGACTGGCGGCACATGCGCCGGTTTATTTAGTTACATAAGGCAAAAATAGCGGCGCGCGGAAATATAGCGCGCCGCTGATAATTAACTCTGCGACTCTGCCAGCTGATGCGTTTTATCCCGTAACGCTATGCGCAGATGATCGTTATTTTCCATCAGCAGCTCCCGCGCCTGCCATGCGTCAAGCCCGGCGAGCAGCATCAGTATCGCCGTTCGACAGTGCTGGTTGCAGGCGGCAAGCGCGGCTTTCGCCTCGCTGCGCGAACAGCCGGCGGCCTCCATAACGATGGCAATTTGCCGTTCAGCCCAGCGCGGGCTGGTGGCCTGCAGATCGACCCGCAGGTTGCTGAAGACCCTGCCGCCACGGATGGCCAGCCCGGTGATCAGCATGTTGAGCAGCTGCCGCTGCGCCAGCTGCGCTTTGGGGTTACCAAACCCGGCCACCGCTTCCGGGCCGGTTTGCGGCGCAACGATAATATCGGCCAGCTGCGCCGCTTCGCTATCCGCCTGCTGGGTCAGCACCGCCACCGGCGCACCGAGCGACCAGGCGTGGCGCATCGCGCCCCACACCCACGGCGTTTTGCCGCTGACCGTCAGCGCCAGCAGCATATCGTTATCGCTGAACCGCAGCGCCTGCAGTTCAAGGGCGCCGAGATCGTAGTCGTTAGCGGCCGTTTCCATCTCCTGCAGCGCCGCCGCTGGCCCGCCGGCAATGAGCCCAACCAGGGAGTGTTTCTCCTCGGGCGCAAACTCGCTGACCGCCTGCAGGGCCGCGCGGCCGGATGCGCCGGCGCCGACAATCACCAGCCGCCCTCCGCGGCTCAGGGTTGCGGCGGCGTTATCGACCAGGCGGGTCATGTCTTCCAGGCAGGCGTCGATGGCGTTGGCAATCTGCCGGCCGTCGGCGTGCAGCAGCGTGAGCATGTCATAGGTGGTGAGACTATCGATGCGGCGGGTATCCGGGTGGCGTCGTTCCGTCATTGAAGCGGTTGGCTTACTGCTCATAAAAACCTCCATTTAAATAACTCCGTATTTACTATAGGGATATTTAACCTCGCCTCCTGCGAGTGGGGTCACGCTTCCCGGCTCCCGGCGGCGGGATTATTGCTTTTTTACATGCCTTTAAGAAATTCACACCTTCAGCGATAATAGGCCTTCGCTGTTTACCCTGGGGTTGTTATGAACGAGTTAGCGGAGCAGGAACCGCACGCACGCAGGCGCCGTAAGAGCATGAAGCTGAGTACCGCCGTGACGCTGATGATTGGCAGCGTGCTGGGGTCGGTGCTGCTGCTGGTGTACGCGCTGTGGTTTATCCAAATCAGTAATACCACCCGCGACGGGCTGAAGGACACCGCCCTGGCAGTGGCGCGAACGCTGGCCGATATGCCGGAAGTGAAGCGCGGCCTGACCCTGCCGGCGGACAGCAATATTATTCAGCCGCTGGCGCAGGCGATCGTTCGGCGCAACGATCTGCTGTTCGCGGTGGTCACCGATATGCAGGGTATTCGCTACTCACACCCCAACGGCCAGATCATCGGCAAGCGGTTTATCGGCGATGACATTAATCCCACCCTGCTGGGAAAGGAGAACGTTGCCGTCAACCACGGCGTGCTGGCCCCCGCCCTGCGCGCCTTTACGCCGGTCTTTGACGCGAACCATCGGCAAATTGGCGTGGTGGCGATCGGCATTTCGCTCAGTAAGGTCGATACCCAGATCGCCAACAGCCGCTGGGACGTCCTCTTTACCGTGCTGTTCAGCGCACTGGTCTGCGGTATCGGAACCTGGAGCCTGGTTCGCGGCCTCAAGCGCGTGCTGCTCGGCCTTGAGCCGCAGGAGATCTCCACCCAGTTCCAGCAGCGCCAGGCGATGCTGCATTCGTTAAAAGAGGGCGTGGTGGCGGTCGATACCGAAGGACGGGTGACCCTGATCAACCCCGCCGCGCGCGAAATGGTGTTCAGCGGCCCCGATAAAACCCTCGCCCACACGCCGCTACTTGCCGATCTGCAGGAGGTCCTGCGCACCGGGAGGCCCATCTACGACCGCGAGCTCGGCTGCAATGGCCTGCTGCTCATCAGCAACACCGTGCCGGTGCGCAGCCAGAATGCCACCGTCGGCGCCATCAGCACCTTCCGTGACAAAACCGAGGTCAGCCAGCTGCTGCAGCGCCTCGACGGCATGGTCAACTATGTGGATGCGCTGCGCACCACGTCCCATGAGTTTATGAATAAGCTGCACGTGATCCTCGGCCTGCTGAATATGAAAAGCTATGACAAGCTGGAGGAGTACGTGCTACAAACCGCCCATAATTATCAGGCGGACATCGGCGAAATCCAGCATCGCATCAAATCTCCGGTGGTCGCCGGCTTTTTGATTGGTAAAATCCAGCGCGCGAAAGAGCGCGGGTTTAGCCTTAGCCTCGCGGAAGAGAGCATCGTCCCCGACTGCCCGAACGAAAAGCAGATTACCGTGCTGGTCACCGTGCTGGGCAATTTGATTGAGAACGCGCTGGACGCCATGAGCGGCCAGCACGAGGGCGAAGTCAGCCTGTTGCTACACTATCAAAACGGCTGGCTAAGCGGCGAGGTGAGTGACGACGGCCCGGGGATCCCGGAGGCCAATATCGACGCCATCTTTAATAAAGGCTTCTCCACCAAAGGAGAGAATCGCGGCGTCGGCCTGTTTCTTGCCAGCCAGCAGCTGCGCGAACTGGGCGGGACGCTTGCCGTCGAGTCCGAACCCGGCGTATTTACCCAATTTTTTGTTCATCTTCCCTGGGATAGTAAAAGGAACAGTGCGTGATAAATGTATTAATTGTTGATGACGATGCCATGGTCGCCGAGCTGAACCGCCTGTACGTGGCGAGGATTTCCGGTTTCCGCTGCTGCGGCACCGCATCGACGCTGAATAAGGCCCGGGAGATGATTAACGACGGCGAGCTGGAGATCGATCTGGTGCTGCTCGACGTCTATATGCAGCATGATAGCGGCCTGGATCTGCTGCCGACCATTCGCGCCTCCGGCCGCGCCATCGACGTAATTATGATCACCTCCGCCGCCGATGCCGCAACCGTACAAACGTCGATGCACTACGGCGTTATCGATTATCTGATTAAGCCCTTCCAGTTCCCGCGTTTTGAGGAGGCGTTAACCGCCTGGCGCGAGAAAAGAAAGCTGATGACCGGACAGACATATTATGAACAGGCTGACGTTGACCGCCTGCTGCACGGCGACGCGCCGGAAGCCACCGACGCGCGCAAGCTGCCGAAGGGGCTCACCTCGCAAACGCTGCGCACGCTGTGCCAGTGGATCGATGCCCACCCGGCGACCGAGTTCTCCACCGACGAGCTGGCGGTGGCGGTGAATATTTCCCGCGTCTCCTGTCGCAAATATCTGATTTGGCTGGCACAGATTAATATCCTCTACACCAGCATTCACTACGGCGCCACCGGCCGCCCGGTCTATCGCTATCGGCTGGTCGCCGAGCAGTACGGCCTGCTCAAGCAGTACAGTCAGTGAGCCGATAGCCGCTATCCAGCAGCTGAAAGCGAAAGCGGCGCTGCGATGAGAGGATCACTTCGCGATTTTTAGTCACAAAAATCGCTTCAATATCCTCCCGTTGACGCAGCGCCGCGCGCCCCTTCTCCACGCCCAGGCCGTAGATCAGGGTGGTCCAGATATCGCCGTCGAGGGAGTCGTCAGAAATGATGGTCACGCTCTCCAGCTCGTTATCCAGCGGATAGCCGCTGCGCGGGTCGAGAATATGGTGCCAGCGCCTGCCGTCCTGCTCGAAATAGCGCTCATAGATGCCGGAGGTCACCACCGACTGGCCGCTCACCGCAATCGCGCCCACCAGCTCGTCGGATGCGGCAAAGGGTTTTTTCAGCCCAATGGACCACTCCCCGAGGGTATGCACGTTCCCCCCGAGATTAATCAGCGCCGCGTCGACGCCCTGCCGCCGCAGGTCATCGCGCACCCGATCGGCAATGTAGCCTTTGGCAATAGCGCCAAGATCGATCTCCATGCCCGGCTGGGCAAGAAACACGCTGCCCGCCGCCTCATCGAGGATCACATCCTGCGGCCGGGTCAGCGGCAGACGGGCGGCAATCTCTGCCGCCGCCGGCACGCTGCGCCCCTGAAAGCCGATGCGCCAGAGCTTGACCAGCGGGCCAATCGCCAGGTTGAAGGCGCTATCCCGCATCATGCTGGCGGCCTTCGCGCACTGGATCAGCTGAAACACCGGGCGGCTGACGGCCACCGCATGGCGACCGGCGGCATGGTTAATATCCATGACCTGCGACTGAGCGCGGTTGACGGTAAGCAGGTCTTCATAGCGTTTAATTAACTGGAAGGTACGTGAGGCGAGTTGCTCATCGTGGCGCAAGAGCTTAAGCAGGATGGGTGAACCCATTAACACGGCGGAGTAGCTATAGACGCGACTGTCGTCAGACATGGTTGCAGCTCCTGTGGATGACCCCGGCGCGCGGCCGGGGCAAATCGCTAAATGTTATCCTCTGGCGCGTATTGCCGCCTGGTGGCCTGCCAGGGTACCAAAGATAATGATATCCGCCACCGCATTGCCGCCGATGCGGTTGCCGCCGTGGATGCCGCCGACCACTTCCCCGGCGGCATAGGCGCCAGGAATCGGCTGCTGAGCGGTATTTAACACCGCGGTCGCGGTATTAATCGTCACCCCGCCCATGGTGTGGTGAACGCCCGGGGCGATGCGGATCGCGTGGAACGGCCCTTCGTTTATCGGCGCCCGCAGCGCGGTGGTGCGGCCAAAATCTTCATCGCGCTGGGTTTCAACAAAGCCGTTGTAGCGCTCAAGGGTAGCAAGGAAGGCATGGTAATCCATCCCCAGCTTCTCCGCCAGCTCGCGCGGGGAGCTGGCGCTGGTGGCGAGCCCTTTGGCGATGTATTCATCGGCCGCCTTGTTTTTTGCCCGCACGTGCTCGTCAAAGACGATCCAGGCGTACTGCTCCGGCAGCGCGATAATCGCCGCCGAGACTTTATCGCGGGTCGCCATTTCGTTGTAGAAGCGCTGACCGCGCTGACTCACCAGAATCGCCCCGCCGCCGCGAATCGACTCCGAAATCAGGTATGAGGTCTTCTGCTCAACGGTCGGGTGGATCTGGATTTCGCCCATATCCACGGTGCCGGCGCCGATGCGCTCCAGCAGCGCGATGCCGCCGCCGGTCGCCCCTTTATGGTTGGTGGTAACAAAGCCGGCGAGGTCCGGACGGTATTTGACCACCATCGCGCTGTTGGCGCTGAAGCCGCCGGTGGCGACCACGATGCTCTTCGTCTGCACCTCAATGCGCTCCTGCTCGTCGTTCAGCAGACGCACGCCGCTCACCTCGTCGTTGGTCATCAGGATCTCTTCGACTGACGTATCCAGCATCACGTCAATTCCGCGTTTGCTGATATTGCGCACCAGGCCGCTGATCAGATAGCCGCCGACCGCCGACCCGTCGCGCGGACGGTGGGTTCGGTCAATGCTCATCCCGCCGGTGGTGGTGATGTCGTTAAGCATGATCCCGCGACGGGCCAGCCACTCGATCGCCTCGGGGGCGTTCTCCACAAAGCGGCGCAGCAGCTCAGGGTTGTTTTTGTTATGCCCGCCCTTCAGGCTCTCCGCAAAGAACAGCTCTTTGCTGTCGACGATCCCTTTTACCCGCTGGAAGCGCGTCTCCGCGGCGTTCATCCCGGCGGAGGCTTTAATGGTGTTGCCGCCGATAGTCGGCATTTTTTCAACGATCAGCACGCGGGCGCCTTCATCGTGGGCCTGAATCGCCGCCGCCAGACCCGCGCCGCCGCTGCCGACCACCACCACGTCGTAGCTTTTCACCGCCCGATCGTCGCCGCCTTCCTCAACTGCCAGCGCTTTGCTCGATTTCAGCATCGCTTTGGATACCGCTTTTTTCACCGCTTCGCTTTGGCTGGTGGCGCCGGAGATGGCGTCAACGTGCGGGGTGTTGGCGGTCAAAATACGCTCGCGGATCTCTTCAAAGCTGGTGGTGAACTCCACGGTCTGTACCGCGGCAGAGGCCAGCTCAACGTCAGCGATACGGTCGTTCTCAAGGCTGACGTGGATCACCAGCTCGCCGGCCTCATCCTGAACGCTTTCGACAAAGACGCCGGGCTTAAACTTCGCGTCGCCCATGCTCATATCGCGGATCATCGCTTCCACCAGCGAGAAGCGCCACAGCGGCTCCGGAATATGCAGCGCTTCGCGGCGGGTGCTGTCGATAAACAGCTCCAGGTTTTCACCCTCGGCAACGCGGTCGGTCCAGTCCGGGTAGGCGATGCAGGCCCGTCCGACGGCGATCAGATCGTAGCCGTGATCCAGCCCCTGCTCGGCGTCCGCGGCGTTGACAACCCCGCCAACGCCCATCACCGGAACCTGCGCGAGGCTGGCGGAGCGCAGCGCGCAGTATTTTTCAATCAGCGGCGTCGGATCGCGGGTATCAACGATGGAGGGACGCAGCGAAGCGCCCACCGAGAAGTGCAGATAGTCGAGGCCCCGCGCCGCAAGCTTTTCCAGCAGGTAGAGGGTGTCGTCAAAGCGGATGCCCGGCTCTTCCAGCTCTTCCGGCGAGAAGCGGTAGCCGATAATAAAAGCGTCGTCCGCGTACTGGCCGGCCATTTTATGGGTGATATCCAGCACCGCCAGCGGGAAACGGGCGCGGTTGTCGCGGCTGCCGCCCCAGCAGTCGTCGCGCTGGTTAGAGTTCGGGGAGTAGAACTGCTGGATAAGATAGGTATTGGCGCCGTGGATTTCGACGCCGTCAAAACCGGCCTGAATCGCGCGGCGAACGCCGTCACCGAATTTCGCGATGGTCTCCTCGACTTCCTCTGTACTCAGCGCGCGCGGCATCGCGGCGCCGTCGCGCGGGGCGGCCAGCGCGCTCGGCGCGACCGGCTGGCGGCCGCCGATAAGCTGCGGGTCGACCATGCGGCCGCCGTGATAGATCTGCAGGATGGCCTTCGACCCTTCCGCCTGGATGGCTTCGGCAATTTTGGCAAGGCCGGCAATTTTCTCATCACTGTCGATACCAATGGCGCCAGGGAAGGCCAGGCCATAGTTATCGATAAAGCAGCACTCGACGATGATGGTCCCGATGCTGCCCGCACGGGCGCGGTAGTACTCCACCAGCTCGCTGGTGACCGAGCCGTCATAATAGCCGGTACAGGTGGTCATCGGCGCCATAAACAGGCGGTTTTTTAGCTCAGTTCCGTTTGGTAAGGTAAAGGGCTGCAAAATACGTTGATTACTGGTCATAGTAATACTCCAGATTTTAAATATTGAAATTCAGAATTCGCTAAGGAATTTATTTTTGGTTGTGTTTTTAATTCCTGTTTTCATGTTAATAATATAGCGAATTTTTTAGTTACCAAATCACTTACGTTAGTTAAAAAACTATTTAATACTCACAATAACATCACTACTCCTATCGTATTATTATTTTAAAATACAATGTTTACACAAAGCATAATACCGATAACAAACAAGACATCTTTGTTAATGAAAATAAAACCACTAATTTTCATTTAAAACATTTAAAATCAATATGTTAAATCAAAACACCTTATCAATCACACGCTAAAAATCGACTAAAATTTAACATTTAGCGGTATTTTATACAAATAACCCCCCTCTCCCCCAGGGTTATTGCGCAAAATAAAAAAAACGCCAGACCCCTGGATTTATTGATCTCAATCAATTGCAATTCGACATCAAAGAGCAATATATAAATAACAAACGAATTTAATTTAGCGCCCTAAAAAATGCGTTAAATAACCGTCGCGGTGATAATAAAAACCAACGATTAATAACTAAAGAAAGTTTTGAAATTAAAGAAAGCGAAAAAATCACCGATGGCTCAACCTTATTTTTAACTACTTGCAGATACTCATTATGAAAGAGAAAAAGACAACCATATCGCCTGCCGGCGCAGCCAGTCCTAAGGCTGCTGATAAGCGTCGTCTGCTGATGATGGCGCTGCCCATTATCGTGGCCGTAATGCTGCTCTTCGTCCCGGTGCCTGACGGCCTGCCGCCCTATGCCTGGCACTACTTCGCCATTTTCGTTGGCGTGATCGTCGGCCTGATTTTCGAACCCCTCCCCGGAGCGGTGATCGGCATCACCGGGGTAGTGGTTATCGCCCTCTGCAGCCAGTGGCTGCTGTTCGACCCGGCACAGCTGGCGGACCCCAAATTCAAGCTGGCCGGCGCCTCATTTAAGTGGGCGGTCAGCGGGTTTGGTAACTCTACCGTGTGGCTGATTTTCGGCGCCTTTATGTTTGCCGCGGGCTACGACAAAACCCAGTTTGGGCGCCGTCTGGCGCTGATTCTGGTGAAGTACCTTGGCCGCCGCAGCCTGACGCTGGGCTACGCCATCACCTTTGCCGACCTGCTGCTGGCGCCCTTCACGCCGTCGAATACCGCCCGTAGCGGCGGGACCATTTACCCGATTATCGCCAACCTGCCGCCGCTGTATGGCTCTAAGCCTAACGACCCTAGCGCCCGCCGCATCGGCTCCTATCTGATGTGGGTCGCCATTACCGCCGCCTGTATCACCAGCTCGATGTTCCTTTCGGCGCTGGCGCCTAACCTGCTGGCGCTGGCGTTGGTGAAAAGTATCGTCGGTATCAACATCTCCTGGGGCACCTGGTTTATCGCCTTCCTGCCGGTGGGCGTGCTGCTGATTGCGGTGATGCCGCTGCTGGCCTACTGGTTCTACCCGCCGGAGGTGAAGATCAATGATGAAGTGCCTCTATGGGCCGCACGCGAGCTGGAAAAGCTTGGCCGCCTGTCGCGTAATGAAATTCTGCTGCTGGTGTTTGTCTGCTTCGCGCTGACGATGTGGATCTTCGCCGCCGAGTGGGTTGAGCCGGCGCTGGCGGCCCTGCTGGTTATCGTTCTGATGCTGTGGACCGGGGTCCTGTCCTGGAACGATATCACCAATAATAAAGCGGCGTGGAATACCTTTGTCTGGTTCGCCACCCTCGTGGCGCTGGCGGACGGCCTCTCCTCTACCGGCTTTATCGCCTGGCTGGGTAAAGAGGGCGGCGCGCTAATGAGCGGCATCTCGCCGGGCGTGGCAACGGTCGTCCTGCTGCTGGCGTTCTTCCTGCTGCACTACCTGTTTGCCAGCACCACCGCCCATACCACCGCGCTGCTGCCGGCGATGCTGACCATCGCCTCCACCATTCCGGGAATGAATATGCAGGTGTTCGTGCTGCTGATGGTCACCTCGCTGGGCATTATGGGGATCATCACCCCGTACGGTACCGGACCAAGCCCGATCTACTACGGCAGCGGCTATCTGCCGACCAAAGACTACTGGCGCCTCGGCACCATCTTCGGCGCCATCTTCCTGGCCGCCCTGCTGCTGATTGGCTATCCGTGGATGTCCATGATGTTCTGATTCACAACCGTCGGGGTCACTCCCGGCGGTTTTACTCTTAGGGAGCTTAAACAATGTCGACTAAACCGTTTGTTTATCAGGAAGCGTTTCCGCTGGCGAAAGATGAGACTGAATACTATCTGCTGAGCAAAGAGTACGTCAGCGTCGCCGGGTTCGAGGGCGAGGAGATTCTCAAGGTTGCGCCTGAAGCGCTCACCCTGCTGGCCCAGCATGCCTTCCACGACGCGGCCTTTATGCTGCGCCCGGCGCATCAGCAGCAGGTGGCCGATATCCTCAGCGACCCGGAAGCCAGCGAAAACGACAAATACGTCGCCCTGCAGTTCCTGCGTAACTCCGAGATTGCCGCTAAGGGCATTCTGCCGACCTGCCAGGACACCGGCACGGCGATTATCATGGGTAAAAAAGGCCAGCGCGTATGGACCGGCGGTGGCGATGAGGCCGCGCTGGCGCAGGGCGTCTACAACACCTATACCGAAGATAACCTGCGCTATTCGCAGAACGCCGCCCTCGATATGTATAAAGAGGTCAACACCGGCACCAACCTGCCGGCGCAGATTGACCTCTATAGCGTTGACGGCGACGAATACAAATTCTTATGCATGGCAAAAGGCGGCGGCTCGGCCAACAAAACCTATCTCTACCAGGAGACCAAGGCGCTGATCACCCCGGCGA
>RCUT01000263.1_pt1 | contig 28744 bp, 21 predicted proteins | sample 2166171 | NCBI WGS metagenome assembly RCUT01 (sample SAMN09932757, study PRJNA488358) | compost metagenome | isolation source: compost soil in 4-hydroxybenzoic | place: Germany: Experimental Botanical Garden | reverse complement strand
GTTCTTCGTAGGGCATGGCCATTTCGAGTCTCCCAAGGCGAGTACGGGAGTTTCAAGATAGGCGCGAGGGATGACGGTTTGGCGGCTCGGGTGTTACAGACCGATGAATGTTGTTTGGTCCTGTGGCGAGGGAGCTTGCTCCCGTTCGGCTGCGCAGCAGTCGCACAATTCTGGGGCCGCTTCGCGACCCAGCGGGAGCAAGCTCCCTCGCCACAGGGGTCCGCGCCGGCCTTGAAGTCAGTCGTCCAGCGCTTTTACCGACTTGGGTGACAACCGCAAACTGCGCAAACTGCGTTTAACGCTCTTGAGGTGATTGACCAGGCTCGGTCCGCGGGCCATGGCCACGCCCATCGCCAACACATCGATCACCACCAGGTGGGCGATACGCGAGGTCAGCGGCGTATAGATTTCGGTGTCTTCATGCACATCGATGGCCAGGTTGACGGTCGAAAGCTCTGCCAGGGGGGTGGCGCTCGGGCACAGGGTAATCAGGTTGGCGCCGCTCTCACGCACCAGGTTGGCGGTGATCAGCAGGTCCTTGGAGCGGCCCGACTGGGAAATGCAGATGGCGACGTCCGAGGGCTTCAGGGTCACCGCCGACATCGCCTGCATGTGCGGGTCGGAGTAGGCCGCCGCGGTGAGCAGCAGGCGGAAGAACTTGTGCTGGGCGTCGGCCGCCACCGCGCCGGAGGCGCCGAAGCCGTAGAACTCCACCCGCTGCGCCTGGGCGCAGGCGCCGATGGCGCGCTGCAGGGCTTCCGGGTCGAGCTTCTCGCGCACTTCCATCAGGGTGTGCAGGGTGGTGTCGAAGATCTTCAGGCTGAAGTCCGCCACCGAGTCGTCCTCGTGTATGGCGAACTGGCCGAAGCTGGCGCCCGCGGCCAGGCTCTGCGCCAGTTTCAGCTTGAGGTCCTGGAATCCGCCGCAGCCGATCGCGCGGCAGAAGCGCACGATGGTCGGCTCGCTGACACCGACGCCCTGGGCCAGGTCGGCCATGGAGCTGTGCATGACCGCGGCGGGATCGAGCAGGACGTGGTCGGCGACTTTCAGTTCCGACTTGCGCAGCAGATGGCGCGACTGGGCGATATGTTGCAGCAGATTCACAGGGCAGGCTCTGTCTGGAAAGGGGGTTTCGCCGGCGTCTTCCGTCATGCATCGAGCCTTGACTCGGTTATGATCGGGGCATCCTGGCTGTAGTGACCTTGTAGTTATACTACATGAGCCGCTTTTCCGCCCAGTTGAACCACCCAATATCAGCCTGCAAGGAAGGAGAGCGCCCTTGACCAGCTCCTGCGACATGCTCGTCTTCGGCGGCACCGGCGATCTCGCGCTGCACAAGTTGCTCCCGGCCCTCTATCACCTGCATCGCGAAGGACGCCTGCACCCGCAGATGCGCATCCTCGCCCTGGCCCGCAATACCCTCGACCGCGACGGCTACCGCGCGCTGGCCGAGCGCCGCTGCCGGGCCCAGGTGGCCCGCGCCGACTTCACCGTCGATGCCTGGCGCGGCTTCTCCGAGCGCCTGGACTTCTTCGCCATGGACGTGTCGCAGAGCGCGGACTTCGGCCGCCTCGCCCGCCACCTGGGGCCGGACCGCAGCTGTGGGCAGGTGCACTACCTGGCCACCGCGCCGGACCTGTTCGAGGACATCGCCGCCAACCTGGCCATCGCCGGGCTGGCCGGCCCGCAGTCGCGCATCGTGGTGGAGAAGCCCATCGGCCATTCCCTGGAGTCGGCCCAGGCGATCAACGCCGCCATCGGCAAGGTGTTCGACGAATCCCAGGTGTTCCGCATCGACCACTACCTGGGCAAGGAAACCGTGCAGAACCTCATGGCCCTGCGCTTCGCCAACGGCCTGTTCGAGCCGATCTGGCGCGCCGGGCACGTCGACCATGTGCAGATCAGCGTCTGCGAAACCCTGGGCGTGGAGAATCGCGGTGCCTACTACGACCGCTCCGGCGCCATGCGCGACATGGTGCAGAACCACCTGCTGCAGCTGCTCTGCCTGGTGGCGATGGAAGCGCCGGTACGCTTCGACGCCGAGGCGGTGCGCAACGAGAAGGTGAAGATCCTCGAGGCGCTGAAACCCATCTCCGGACAGGACGTGCGCGACAAGACGGTGCGCGGCCAGTACAGCGCCGGCAAGATCGGCGGCCACGACGTGACGGCCTACTACTTCGAGAAGAACGTCGACAACGACAGCGACACCGAGACCTTCGTCGCCGTGCAGGCGGAGATCGACAACTGGCGCTGGGCCGGCGTGCCCTTCTACCTGCGCACCGGCAAGCGCCTGGCGCGCAAGTACTCGGAGATCGTCATCCAGTTCAAGCCGGTGCCGCACCGCCTGTTCGCCGACGGCGAGGCCAACCGCCTGCTGATCCGCCTGCAGCCCGAGGAGCGCATCAGCCTGCAGTTGATGGCCAAGTCCCCGGGCAAGGGCATGAACCTGGAGCCGGTGGAGCTGGACCTCAACCTGGCCAAGGCCTTCAGCCATCAGCGCCGCTGGGACGCCTACGAGCGCCTGCTGCTGGATGTGATCGAAGGCGACTCGACGCTGTTCATGCGCCGCGACGAGGTGGAAGCGGCCTGGCACTGGGTCGACCCGATCCTCGCCGGCTGGCATGAGCACTACCTGAGCCCGCGCCCCTACCCCGCCGGCTCCACCGGGCCGGAGCAGGCGCACAGCCTGCTGGAGCTGCACGGGCGGCAGTGGCATGAGGACGAGCCGTAGGCCGTATGCAGCGGCAACAGCGCTCGCCCCGTTGGTGGAAATCCGCCACGCGGATTTTCACCCTACCCGGCTTCCGCTCCCGCTGGTGGATCACGCTTCATCGATCCATTAGCGGGGTCAGGCCGGAAACCCCTTGCCGCCCCTCAACGCCATAGCGCCGTGGCCTGCTCCTGCAGCAACCGGGCGAACTGCGGCGCCTCCACCGGCGGACTGATCAGGTAGCCCTGGATCTCGTCGCAATGCTGGCTGCGCAGGAAGTTCAGCTGCTCCTGGTTCTCCACTCCCTCGGCCACCACCTTCAGCTCCAGGCTGTGGGCCATGGCGATGATGGCGCGGGTGATGGCGGCGTCCTCGCTGCCGGCGGAGAGGTCGCGGATGAAGGTCTGGTCGATCTTCACGTAGTCCACCGGGAAGCGCTTGAGGTAGCTCAGGGACGAGTAGCCGGTGCCGAAGTCGTCGATGGCCAGCTTCACCCCGATCTGGCGCAGCTGGTGGAAGGTGGCGATGACGTTCTCGACGTTTTCCAGCAGGTGGCTTTCGGTCAGTTCCAGCTCCAGCAGGCGCGCCTGCAGGCCGGTTTCCTCCAACACCTGACGCACCAGGCTGACCAGGTTGCCCTGGCGCAGCTGGTGCATCGACAGGTTCACCGACACGCGCAGGTCCGCCAGGCCCTGGCGCTGCCATTCGCGGGCCTGCTGGCAGGCCTGGCGCAGCACGAACTCGCCGATAGGGGCGATCAGCCCGGTTTCCTCGGCCAGGCCGATGAAGTCCGCCGGTGGCACCAGCCCCTGCTGCGGATGGCGCCAGCGCACCAGCGCCTCGGCGGCATTCAGGCTGTTGTCGGCCAGGCCCAGCTTGGGCTGGTAGAAGACCTCCAGCTGGCCTTCCTCGATCGCCTTGCGCAGCTGGTTCTCCAGTTGCAGGCGCTCCAGGGTGCAGGCCTGGAGGTTGTCGGTGAAGAACTGGAAGGTGTTGCCGCCCAGGTGCTTGGCGTGCTGCATGGCCATGTTGGCCTGGCTGATCAGCGCGGAGATGTCGCGGGCGTTGTCCGGCAGCAGGCTGATGCCGAGCGAGCCGCTGACCACCAGTTCGTGGCCACCCACCGTCATCGGCATGCGCAGCTTGCCGAGCAGGCGGCTGGCCTGGCGCGCCAGGCTGGAGAGGCTGCCGTAGGCGTCGAGGATCACCGCGAATTCGTCGCCGGCCAGGCGCGCGATGGTGTCGGCCTCCGGCACCGCCTGGGTCAGGCGGCGGCTGACCTGGCGCAGCAACTGGTCGGCCACTTCGTGGCCGAGGCTGTCGTTGAGGACCTTGAAGCGGTCCAGGTCGATGTGCAGCAACGCCAGGCTGCGGCCGCTCTGCCGCGCGCGCTGGCTGGCCTCGTGCAGGCGGTCCTTGAACAGGGTGCGGTTGGCCAGGCCCGTGAGCTCGTCGTAGCTGGAGAGGTAGCGCAAACGCTCCTCGGCCTCGCGGCGAGCGGTGAGGTCGGCGAAGAAGCCGACGATGTGGCTGACATTGCCCCGCGAATCGCGCACCACGTCGAGCTGCAGCCACTGCGGGTAGAGTTCGCCGCTCTTGCGCGTGTCCATCAGTTCGCCCCGCCAGCTGCCGCTCTGCTCCAGCTCTTCGCGGATCAGATGGTAGCGGCGGCGGGCTTCGCGGCTGCCGATCAGGGTGGCGACGCTGCGCCCCATGACTTCTTCCTGGCGGTAGCCGGTGACCTGGCTGAAGGCCGCGTTGACCTGGATGACCCGGTATTCCGGATCGAGGATGACGATGCCTTCGCTGGCCGCCTCGAACACCGTGGCCGCCAGACGCTGTTCCTCATCGCGGGCCTTGCGCGCGGTGATGTCGCGGCGGGTGCCGAGCATGCGCAGCACCTTGCCGTTCCCGTCGCGCTCCACCACCCGGCCGCGGTCTTCCACCCAGACCCAGTGGCCGTCGTTGTGGCGCACCCGGTAGTCGATGGAATAGCCGTCGCTGCGGCCCTTGAGGTGTTCCACCAGGGCGCGGCGCAGCAGCGGCAGGTCGTCCGGGTGCAGACGCGGCTTGAGGTCGCTGAGCACGCGGGTGACGTCGTCGGCCTCGATGCCGAAGATCGCCTTGAGCTGGGAGTGATGGACTTCGTCGGTTTCCAGGTTCCAGTCCCACAGGCCCAGTTCGCTCGCCTCCAGGGCCAGGGCCAGGCGCGCCTCGCTCTTGGACAGGGCGTGGCTGGCATCGGCCAGTTCCAGGGTGCGCTGGGCCACGCGCATTTCCAGCTCGCCGTGGGCGCGGCGCAGTTCGCGTTCGGCGCGGCGGCGCTGTTCCACCTCGCGGGCCAGTTCGCCATTGAGGCTTTCGGCGCGGCCCTTGGCCTGTTCCAGATGGCTGATCAGCGCCAGGTTCTGGAAGCGCTGCAGCAGGCTGCGCTGTACCAGCCGGTTGACCTGCCAGGCCACCACCATGAGCGAGACGGCAAGTATCACCCCGAGCACGCCCCAGCCACGGAGCAGGGACGTATCGCCCAGCAGGAGCCAGGTGATGGAAGGCACCAGGCAGGGCAAGGCGAAGGTGAGGAAGGCCGACAGGCTGACGGCATAGGCGACGCTGGCGGAGAGGATGGCAGCGGCGATCAGGCCGTAGACCAGGGCCTGCTGGAGGAAGGCGTCCGGCGGCACCAGGGCCACGGCGGCGAAGGCCAGGGTCAGGCCGGAGGCGCCGGCGCCGAGGAGGAAGGCGCGGCGCCAGCGCGGACAGGCCTGCTGCGACGGCGGCACCTTCTTGAACGCGGCCACCTGGGTCAGGCGCAGCATGGCCAGCAGCACCAGCCAGGCCAGCCAGCCCCCGAGCAGCGGGCCGTTGCCCGGCTCCCAGAGCAGGTAGGCACAGGCCAGGCCGTTGAGCAGCATGAACAGGGTCGGGACCTGGGACCCCTGGTACAGCAGGCGCGTACGTTCGGCGGCAATATCGGTCGCGAACTGCTGGCGAATCTCGCGGCTGTCGGCCAGGGACAGCGCCTGGCCGGCGGACATTGAATTAGCGGTCATAGGCGCTTTTTTTGTAGTGGTCTGCCCAAGCGAGCCCGGAGCTTACCCGAGCGGGGAGAAGCTGCAATAGCTTTATGTGCGAGGTTCCGGACCTGCGTCCCCCAACTTTGGGAGGGTATCTGGCACGGGGATCGGCGACCGTCCGGCTGACCATCCGGTCGTCGGTTTGCCCTCCCCCAGCCACATCCCTAGAATGCCGCGATGCGCGACGATCTCTCCCTCCTCCTGAACTCCCTCAACGACGCCCAACGCCAGGCCGTAGCGGCCCCGCTGGGGCGTCAACTGGTGCTTGCCGGCGCCGGTTCCGGCAAAACCCGTGTGCTGGTGCACCGCATCGCCTGGCTGATCCAGGTGGAGCAGGCCTCGCCCCACTCGATCCTGTCGGTGACCTTCACCAACAAGGCCGCCGCCGAGATGCGCCAGCGCATCGAGCAGCTGCTGGGCATCAACCCGGCGGGCATGTGGGTCGGCACCTTCCACGGCCTGGCGCACCGCCTGCTGCGCGCCCACTGGCAGGAAGCGGGCCTTGCCGAGAACTTCCAGATCCTCGACGGCGACGACCAGCAGCGCCTGATCAAGCGGGTGATCCGCGAGCTCGGCCTCGACGAGCAGCGCTGGCCGGCGCGCCAGGCCCAGTGGTTCATCAACGGGCAGAAGGACGAGGGCATCCGCCCGCAACACATCCAGGCCGGCGGCGACCTGTTCCTCGGCACCATGCTGAAGATCTACGAAGCCTACGAGGCCGCCTGCGCGCGCACCGGGGTGATCGACTTCTCCGAACTGCTGCTGCGCGCCCTCGACCTCTGGCGCGACCGCCCCAGCCTGCTGGAGCACTACCAGCGGCGCTTCCGCCATGTGCTGGTGGACGAATTCCAGGACACCAACGCCGTGCAGTACGCCTGGCTGCGCCTGCTCGCCAAGGGCGGCCAGAGCCTGATGGTGGTGGGCGACGACGACCAGTCCATCTACGGCTGGCGCGGCGCGCGGATCGAGAACATCCAGCAGTTCTCCAGCGATTTCCCCGACACCGAGGTGATCCGCCTGGAGCAGAACTACCGCTCCACCGCGAGCATCCTCAAGGCCGCCAACGCCCTGATCGCCAACAATCAGGGGCGCCTGGGCAAGGAACTCTGGACCGAGGGCGAGGACGGCGAACCCATCGGCCTCTACGCCGCCTTCAACGAGCACGACGAAGCCCGCTACGTGGTGGAAAGCATCGAGAGCGCGCTGAAGGACGGCATGGCGCGTAGCGAGATCGCCATCCTCTACCGCTCCAACGCCCAGTCGCGGGTGCTGGAAGAGGCCCTGCTGCGGGAGAAGATCCCCTACCGCATCTACGGCGGCCAGCGCTTCTTCGAGCGCGCCGAGATCAAGAACGCCATGGCCTACCTGCGCCTGCTCGACGGCCGCGGCAACGACGCTGCGCTGGAGCGGGTGATCAACGTGCCGCCGCGCGGCATCGGCGAAAAGACGGTGGAGAACATCCGCGAGTTCGCCCGCGTCCACGAAGTGGCCATGTGGGAAGCGATGCGCCTGATGATCGCCAACAAGGCCCTGGCCGGTCGCGCCTCCAGCGCCCTGGCGGCCTTCATGGAGCTCGTCGAGAACCTCGCCGCCAAGGTGCTGGAAATGCCGCTGCACCTGATGACCCAGACCGTCATCGAGCAGAGCGGCCTGGTGGCCTATCACAAGGACGAGAAGGGCGAGAAGGGCCAGGCCCGGGTGGAGAACCTGGAAGAACTGGTCAGCGCCGCCCGCGCCTTCGAGAACGAAGAGAGCGAGGAAGACCTCACCCCGCTGCAGGCCTTCCTCAGCCACGCCTCGCTGGAAGCCGGCGAAACCCAGGCCGACGCCTTCGAGGACAGCGTGCAACTGATGACCCTGCACAGCGCCAAGGGCCTGGAATTCCCCCTGGTGTTCCTGGTGGGCATGGAAGAAGGCCTGTTCCCGCACAAGATGAGCCTGGAAGAACCCGGCCGCCTGGAAGAGGAACGTCGCCTGGCCTACGTCGGCGTCACCCGCGCCATGCAGCGCCTGGTGCTGACCTACGCCGAAACCCGCCGGCTCTATGGCAGCGAGACCTACAACAAGGTCTCGCGCTTCGTCCGCGAGGTGCCGCCGCAGTTCATCCGCGAAGTGCGGCTGAACAACAGCATCAGCCGCCCCATGGGCGCCGGCAGCCGCCACGGCTCTATCTTCGACGGCGCCGCCGTGCCGGAAACGCCCTTCTCCCTCGGCCAGCGGGTGCAGCATTCGCTGTTCGGCGAAGGCACCATCCTCAACTTCGAGGGCGCTGGTGCCCAGGCGCGGGTGCAGGTGAAGTTCGAGAGCGAAGGCAGCAAGTGGCTGATGCTGGCCTACGCCAAGCTGCAGCCGCTCTGACCCATCCCGCCCCCCTGCATTCTTCTGTGGGGGCGAATTCATTCGCGAAGGACAGCGCAGCTGTCCCAAGGACCTCGGGGCAGGCCTGCGGCCTGCTCAGCGAATGAATTCGCCCCCACAACGACATGCCCTCCCTCCGCCCGTCCGATCCGCCTGTCACTCGCGCAAGCTTGGCCATACTGACTGGCGGAGGTAAGTCCATGCCCCGCTCCCCCAGCGCCCAGCAGATTCTCGATTGCGCCCTGAACCTTGCCGATACCTGTGGCTGGGAGCGCCTGCACCTGTTCGAGGTGGCCAACGAACTCGGCATCGGCCTGGACGCCATCGCCAGGCATTACCAGCAGAAGGACGACCTGGTGGAGGCCTGGTTCGACCGCGCCGACCAGGCCCTGCTGGCACGCGGGAAGAACGGTGACCTGACGGGCCTGAGCGCGGAAAAACGCCTGGAAGAACTGCTGATGGCCTGGCTTGGCGCCCTGGCGGCGCACCGCGCGGTGACCGGTCAGATGCTGCTCTACAAGCTGGAGCCGGGCCACATCCACCTGCAGGTGCTCGGCCTGCTGCGGGTGAGCCGCACCGTGCAGTGGTGGCGGGAGGCGGCCCGGCGGGAAACCCTGCACCTGTGCCGCATCGCCGAAGAAAGCCTGCTCACCGCTGCCTACCTGCGCACCTTCATCCACTGGCTGCGCCACCCCATGGAAGACGACGCAGACCTGCGCGCCCTGCTGCGTCGGCAACTGCGCTGCGGTCCCCTGGTATTCCTACTGCGCAGATGAACGGCATGCTCGGAACAGGCCGCCGGACCTGTCCGACAAAATCCCGAAACACTCTCCCCCTAGCTATAGTCGGCCCGACTGTGCAGCATGGCGCGCGTAGATTCATAACCAAGAGAAGCCTCTGATGCGCCGATTCCTCAGTATTGCCCTGGCCCTCTGCGTCGGCCTGACGCTGAGCCTGGATGTCAACGCCGCCAAGCGTATGGGTGGCGGCAAGTCCTTTGGCTCCGCGCCGACCCACCAGACCCGCCAGGCAGCCCCCGCCCAGCAAACCCCGAACGCCGCTGCCCCTGCTGCAGCCGGCAAAGCCGCCGCCGCGAGCGGTGCTTCCCGCTGGCTCGGCCCGCTGGCCGGCATCGCCGCCGGTGGCCTGCTGGCCTCCATGTTCATGGGCGACGGCTTCGACGGCATGCAGATCTTCGACTTCCTGATCATCGGCCTGATCGCCTTCCTGATCTTCCGCTTCCTGGCCGCTCGCAAACGCGCCCAGCAGCAGGGCCATCCCGCCATGGCCGGCCACGGCCCCGCGCCCTTCCAGCGCGAAATGCCGCAGCAGCAGGCGCCGATCTTCGGCAGCACCGCACCGGCCGTAGCCCAGCCGTCCTTCAACGCCCCCAGCTGGTTCAACGAGCAGCGCTTCATCGAAGCCGGCCGCGAGCACTTCATGTCCCTGCAGCAGCACTGGGACGCGGCCGAGATGGACAAGATCGCCGAGTTCGTCACCCCGCAGATGCTCAGCTTCCTCAAGGAAGAGCGCGCCAGCCTGGGCGAGGCCTACCAGTCCACCTACATCGACAACCTGCAGGTGCAGCTGGACGGCATCGACGAACTGGCCGACAAGACCGTCGCCACCCTGACCTTCAACGGCGTATCCAAGTCCTCGCGTTTCGACCAGGGCGAAGTGTTCAGCGAAAGCTGGCGCATGGAGCGCGCGAATGGCGACAACCAGCCCTGGCTGGTGGCGGGCATCCGTCAGAACTGATCGACCCTGCAATGAAGAACCCCGGGCTCGTCCCGGGGTTTTTCATTGGCGCCGGCCACCACCCCGCCGCCAACGGCGGCGGGCGAGGGAGCGGCGGAACCAGAAGGGGGGCGGCTGCGGCGGCCGCGCGGGGCCCTTAGTGGCAGAGCTCGCAGACTTCAGCATCGGGCACGAGCTCGAGGTATTGCTCCATACGCATGTGCACCAGGTTCTCGTGGTCGCCGGCTTCCAGGTAGATATCCCGCTGACGGGTCAGTTGCGGGTCCACCAGCATATTCATGCCGTAAGGCTCGCCCAGAGCCGGCACGGCACCCAGTTCGCAGTCCTTGAACAGGCGGGCCAGGTCGGCTTCGTGGGTTAGCTGCCAGATCTTCGCGTCCTTGCGCACCTTGCCCATATCCAGGTGGCGGCTGGCGGGCACCACCGCCATGAGGAAATGTCCTTCGCGATCATCGAGTATCACCGGCTTGGCCAGGCGTTCGGCCGACACATTGGCCACCCGCGCCGACTCCAGGCTGGTGGCCGAGTGCGGATGCGGCACCACGTCGAACTGGGCATGGGCACGCTCCAGGCTGCGTTGCAGGGTTGCGGCCATTCGCATGATGCACCTCCTGAGGATTACCAGGTTTGGGGGCTGCCCCGGGCAGCGACGTCAGTGCCCAAAGTTTAGCCAGCATGCCCCACCCGGGCTGAAGCAGTTGGTGCTGAAAATGCCGCTCTAAAGCAGCCTCAGGCCTAAGCGCAGATCTGCGGATGAATTCGCGCGCGGGGTGTGCCGATTGGCGCGCTTCATCGACAAGCCTTTTTTCTTCCGAACCCCGGCTACTGTATAAAGCGCATCCCAATGCATGAGGGCCTGCCGCCATGGAAGAAGTCATCGAACAGCTGCGCGAACTCAACGAGCCGGTGCCGGTTCCCCTGGAGCTGCCCGACGAGGAGCTGCTGGTGGAGATCGAAGAGCAGCTGCTGATCAACCTGCCCTTCGAGTTGCGCGAGTTCCTGCTCAAGGTCAGCGACGTGGTCTATGGCCGCCTGGAGCCGGTGACCGCCACCGATCCGCAGTCCCACACCTACCTGCCGGAGGTCGCCGCGGTGGCCTGGGACCTGGGCGTGCCGCGCGACCTGGTGCCGCTCTGCCAGGATGGCCGCGACTATTACGTGGTCGACGGCGAGGGCGAAGTGCTGCTGTGGGACGGCGATGAGCAGGAGCTCACCGACGAGAGCTGGGACTCGGTCTGGCACTGGGCCCGCGACGTATGGCTGGCGAGCTGAGGCCCGCCGGCATCGGGGACGGCTCTCAGTGGTGATTGCCGTTCTGGTTCTGCTCCAGCGTCTCCATCAGCGCGATCTGCATCCGTGAATGCACGCGGATCAGCCAACGCCAGAGCAGCGCGCTGACGCCCGCCGCCACCAGGGCGATCAGCACCAGCAATTCCACCGTGGGCAGGATGCTCGCCGACAGCGCCATTAGCAGCAGCATGATCCCCAGCAGCGAGAGCAGCGGGATCACCTCGGCTATCACCTTGCGCACCCGCTCGGTGTGGCGCCCGGCCTTGTCCGGGGTGACGCCCATCTCCGCCAGCAGCATGGAAAGCGCCTTGAGCTTGCGGTAGGCGGCGATCAGGAAGGGCAGCGAAAGCAGCAGCGCACCGCCCCAGATCAGCGCCTTCTGCAGGTTTGGCGAGGCTACCCAGTCGCTCAGGTAGCCGGCCAGGGTGCCGGCGAAGAAGGCACTGCCGAGGAAGATCGCCACCACCAGCGCCAGGTTCACTATCACCTGCAGCAGGATCTTGCGGATCATCTTCGCCAGCACGGCGCTCTGGCCCTGGGGCTGGATGCTGCGCAGCCAGTCGCCGTAGTAGCCGAACACTCGCGCCAGCGGGCGCGGCATCACCTTCACAAGCTTGATGGAAAGCGGGTCGGCGGCACGGATCAGGTAGGGCGTCAGCAGGGTGGTGATGGCCGACACGGCGACTGCCACCGGGTAGAGGAAGTCGCTGGTGACCTGCAGGGTGATGCCCAAGGCGGCGATGATGAAGGAGAACTCGCCGATCTGCGACAGGCCCATACCGACCCGCAGCGAGGTGCGGCCGTCATTGCCGGCGATGAAGGCGCCGAGGCCGCAGGAAACCATCTTGCCCAGCACCACCGCGACGGTGATTACGGCGATCGGCCAGGCGTATTCCACCAGCACCTTGGGATCGATCAAGAGGCCGATGGCGACGAAGAAGATGGCGCTGAACATGTCGCGTACCGGCTCGATCAGGCGCTCGATCTGCACCAGTTGGCGCGACTCTGCCATGATCGCGCCGATCAGGAAGGCGCCCAGCACCATGCTGTATTCCAGCTTCACCACCAGCAGGCAGAAGCCGAAGCACAGGCCGAGCACCGTCACCAGCAGCATCTCGTTGCTTTCGAACTTGGCCACATAGGCCAGCAGTCTGGGCACCAGCAGGATGCCCACGACCAGGGCGACGATCATGAACAGGCTGAGCTTGCCCACGGTGGCGAACACCTCGCCGGTTTCCACCGAGCCGCTCACGGCGATGCCCGACAGCAGCGCGATGATGCCGATGCCGAGGATGTCCTCGACTATCAGTACGCCGAAGATCAGTTGGGCGAAGCGCTCGTTCTTCATCTTCAGGTCGCTGAGCGCCTTGACGATGATGGTGGTGGAGGAGATCGCCAGGATGGCGCCGAGGAACAGCGAGTCCATGGTGTTCCAGCCGAAGTAGCTGCCGATCTCATAGCCGATCCAGATCATCAGGACGATTTCCAGGAAGGCGGCGATGAAGGCGGTGGCCCCCACCCGGAACAGCTTGGCCAGGCTGAACTCGAGCCCCAGGCAGAACATCAGGAAGATCACCCCCAGCTCGGCCAGGGTCTTGATGGTCTCCTCGTCGTGGATCAGCCCGAAGGGCGGCGTGTACGGGCCGATGATGAAACCGGCGACTATGTAGCCCAGCACCACCGGCTGTTTGAAACGGTGGAAAAGGATGGTCACCATGCCCGCGACCAGCATGATCACAGCGAGATCCTGGATGAAATCAATGGCATGCATGGCGGCGAACTCCTTTTTGCAATGCGCGGCACAGCGGGCCCGCGCGCGGGCATCTCGCTTGGCTCCTGCGGAACCGTGTAGGAATTGGGGAAGTTGGAGCTAGGAACCCGGGCAGGTTATCACTGTGCCTTGTGGCGCCAGAGCGGCGCAACATGCCGAAACATTTACCCGTCTGGCGCCGGAGCAGGCAACCCCGCTCCGGCTGGCAGAACCCCTTGCCCGGGGGCTCAACCGCTGCTGCGGGCCTGGGCGAAGTCCAGGTCCAGGAGGTTGAGGAGGAACTGGCCGAAGTAGGAGAGGTCCTGCTCGACGGCGAAACGCGCGGCCTTGCCGTCCCCGTCCAGCAACGCCTTGAAGGCATCCTCGTGGAAATCGTTGAGCCGCAGGGAGAGATCCGCCTCGGTGAACAGGCGGTTGAAGAAGGGGCCGACCTGCAGCCAGAGGGTCTCGATGGTGCGCAGCAGGATGGGATTGCCGCAGGCGCGATAGAGGGTGAGGTGGAACAGGCTGTTGTCGTTCAGGTAGCCCTGGACGTCGCGCTGCTCTATGGCGGCGTCCATGCGCTCCATGCAACCGCGCAGCTCGTCCAGGTCGGCTGTGGATAACTTGCCCACCGCGGCTTCCACCGCCATGCCTTCAAGCGCCATGCGCACCTGGAAGATCTGCTTGAAGCGCTCGCGGGTCATGGGCGGCACGCGCACCGAGCGCTGCGGCTCGCCCTCCAGGGCACCTTCGGCCACCAGGCGCTGCAGAGCGGCGCGCACCGGCATCGGGCTGGTGCCCCAGGCGGCAGCGAGATCACGGATCTTCAAGCGCTCGCCGGGTTTGAACTGGCCTGCCAGCAGGCCCTCGCGTAGTCGTTGGTAAAGCTGTTCCTGCAGGTTCTCGGCCATGGGCATGTCACCGTGCAAGGGCCGGCGGCGCCGGCAGTTGGTTCAGGGTCAGGCTGCAGTTACGCATGGTTGGGTCGCCTTGTTCTCGACAGTCTTGTTCGGGCTGGCGCCTGCGCTTTCATGGGCGCGGGCGGCGGCGGAGTGTATCGCGGAGGCCGGCTCCGGTTCCGCTGGGCTTTCGGCGTACGCGGAGGGGCTCCACAGGCCAGAGCGGGAGCAGGAAACCGCTGTATCTGGCTAATTTCTCCAGCCTGTGATCACAAATACGGTTCCAAATTAATTTTCAGCGGCTTTTTCCGCAAGACTTGACAGGGTTGTGATCACAAAACAGGATGTGCAAAAAAACGAACGAGGTGTTCAGACATGACTTCCAGTGGCATTGCCGAAAGCGCCGTGGCAACCCTGGCCGCCCGCGAGCGCGAGCGCTTTGTGCAGCAGAATCCGAAGTCCATCGCACTGGCCGAGCGCGCTCGCCATTCGCTGTTCGGCGGCGTGCCCATGCACTGGATGAGCGACTGGTCCACGCCCAGCCCGCTGTTCGTGAACCGCGCCAAGGGCGCGCGCTTCCATGACGTGGACGGCCACGAGTACGTGGACTTCTGCCTGGGCGACACCGGCAGCATGTTCGGCCACTCCCCCGATCCCATCGCCCGCGCCATCGCCGAACAGGGCGCCAACGGCCTGACCACCATGCTGCCCGGCGAGGACGCCGTGGTCGCCGGCGAGTTGCTGGCCGAGCGTTTCGGCCTGCCCTACTGGCAGGTCGCGACCACCGCCACCGACGCCAACCGCTTCGTGGTTCGCTGGGCCCGCGCCATCACCGGGCGCAAGGTGCTGCTGGTGTTCGACGGCTGCTACCACGGCACGGTCGACGACGTCATGGTGCGCTACCGCGAAGGCCGCACGGTGCACCGCTCCGGCCTGATCGGCCAGGCCTACGACCTGACCCGCTACAGCCGCTCGGTACCCTTCAACGACCTCGCCGCGCTGGAAGCCGCCCTGGCCCAGGGCGACGTCGCCGCAGTGCTCTGCGAGCCGGCGATGACCAATATCGGCATGGTCCTGCCCGAACCCGGTTACATGGAGCGGCTGCGCGAACTGACCCGCCAGCACGGCAGCCTGCTGATCGTCGACGAGACCCACACCATCTCCACCGGCCCCGGCGGCTGCACCCGCAGCTGGAACCTGGAGCCGGACTTCATCACCCTCGGCAAGCCCATCGCCGGCGGCGTGCCCTGCTCGGTCTACGGCTGCAGCGCGGAAATGGCCCAGGCCATGCAGAGCGCCCGCCGCCATGCCAGCGAAAACAGCCATGGCCACGGCCACAGCGGCATGGGCACCACCCTCTCGGCCAACGCCCTGGCCATGCACTGCATGCGCGCCAACCTGGAGTCGGTGATGACCGAGGCCGCCTACGCCCACATGCTGCCGCTGGCCGCACGCCTGGCCGATGGCTTGCGCGGACTTATCCACAAGCACGGGCTGGACTGGTCGGTGACCGAACTGGGCGCGCGCTGCGAATTCCAGTTCTGCGCCACGCCGCCGAAAACCGGCGCGCAAGCCGAAGCGGCCTTCCACGACAGCCTGCAGATGGCCCTGCACCTCTACCTGATCAACCGCGGCATCCTGATCACCCCCTTCCACAACATGACCCTGTGTTGCCCGGACACCTCGGCGGCCGACGTCGACCGCCTGATCGCCACCCTCGACGACGCCCTCACCGAGCTGCTGGCCATCCCCGGCGCCCGCGGCTGACCCTACCCCGGCACACTGGCGGGCGGATGCGCCGCATCCGCCCCATGCGAGAAACCACCATGCGATTCGCCGATATCCAGGAAGCCCGTGACTTCCTCGAACGCCACCCCGAGGTGCGCAGCCTCGAACTCTTCCTCATCGACGCCAACGGCGTGCCGCGCGGCAAGCTGCTGCACCGCGACGAGCTGCTGGCCATCTACGAGAACGGCCGGCCCCTGCCCAGCTCCATCCTCGCCCTGACCATCCAGGGCGAAGATGTGGAAGGCACCGGCCTGGTCTGGGACGTGGCCGACGCCGACTGCTGGACCTATCCCCTGCCCGGCAGCCTGACCCTGCAACCCTGGCGCGCGACGCCCACCGGCCAGCTGCAGGTGAGCATGCACCCGACCCAGGGCCTGCCGGCCACGCCGGCCGATCCACGCCACGCCCTGGTGCGGGTGATCGACCGCCTCAAGGCCGACGGCTTCCACCCGGTGATGGCCGTGGAGCTGGAGTTCTACCTGCTGGACAAGCAGCGCGACGCCAACGGCCGTCCACAGCCGGCACTGCAGATGAACGGCGTGCGCCCGGAAGCGCCGCAGGTCTATGGCGTCTACGAGCTGGAGCAGCTGCAACCCTTCCTCGACGACCTCTACGCCGCCTGCGAAGTCCAGGGCCTGCCGGTGCGCACGGCGATCTCCGAGTACGCCCCCGGCCAGGTGGAGCTGACCCTGGAGCACCGCTTCGACGCGCTCCAGGCGGTGGACGAAGGCGTCCGCTACAAGCGCCTGGTCAAGGGCGTGGCGAACCGCCACGGGCTGCAGGCCTGCTTCATGGCCAAGCCCTTCGGCGACCGCGCAGGCAGCGGGCTGCACATGCACGTCAGCCTCGCCGATGCCGAGGGCAACAACCTCTACGCCAGCGAAGACCCCCACGGCACGCCCCTGCTGCGCCACTCCATCGGCGGCATGATGGCCACCCTGCTGGACTCCCTGGCCATCTTCTGCCCCAACGCCAACTCCTTCCGCCGCTTCCAGGCCAACAGCTACGCGCCGCTGGCCAAGAGCTGGGGGGTGAACAACCGCACCGTGTCCTTCCGCGTACCGGGTGGGCCGGCCAAGAGCCGACATATCGAGCACCGCATCTGCGGCGCCGACGCCAACCCCTACCTGGCCGCCGCGGCGATCCTCGCCGGTATCCACCACGGCATCCGCGAGCAGATCGACCCGGGTGCGCCCATCAGCGGCAATGGTTATGCACAGGCCAAGGAATTTCTCCCCACCGACTGGCTCACCGCCCTGCGCGCGCTGGAAGAGTCGGACTGGGCCCGCGACGCCCTGGGCGAGGACTTCCTCAAGGTGTTCCTCGCGATCAAGCAGGAGGAGTACCGCCAGTTCATGGGCGAGGTGGGCGAACAGGACTGGCGCTGGTACCTGACCCACGCCTGAGGATCGGCTAGGCTCAGTGGCAAAGCCCTCTCCCGCCAGGCCCTCCCGATGAAGGCTGCAATCCTTGCGCTGTTGCTGCTGTTCCTCAGCGTTTGCGAGGCGGAACCTTTGCGCGTGGGCCTGGAAAGCCAGGACTACCTGCCCTACTACCGCGCCCTTCCCGGGCGTTCCGCCGAAGGCTACGCCATCGCCCTGCTGCAGCGCTTCGCCAGCAGCCAGGGCATGTCCCTGGAGCTCGAGGCGCTGCCGATCAACCGGCTGCACCGCAACCTGCAGACCACGGACCGGCTGATGCTGGTATTTCCCGACAATCCGGCCTGGTCCCGGCAGCTCAAGGGCGACGTCCGCATGCACTACAGCCGCCCGGCAATACGCATAGTCGACGGCAGCCTGGTGCTGCGCGAACACCTGGGGCGCGGCACGGATGCGGTGCGCCGTCTCGGTACGGTGCGCGGCTTCACCCCCGAGGCCTGGCTCCAGCGCCTGCAGGAGCGCCAGGTACAGCTGGTGGAGGCCGGCGATATCGGCAGCCTGGTACGCATGCTGCTGCGCCAGCGCATCGATGCCCTCTACGCCAACCCCGAAGTGCTGCGCTACTACCTGGCCGAGCACACCGACCTGGGTAGCGACCGCGTGCAGATGGACCCGGAACTGCCCCTGGCCAGGACCGCCTTCCATGCCAGCAGCCTGAACCACCCGCAACTGCTGGAAGCCTTCGACCGCTTCCTCGCCGACCAGGCCGCGGAACTGGCTCGGCTGCGCCGCGAGTACGGCCTGGCCTGCGGACCCAGCGATCAGGCGGAGGCTCTGCCGGCCTGCAACCAGGCAGCAGAAGCGCGCTGACGCCAGGTTAACCACAGGGGATCATTCGTCGGCGGTTTGAGGCTGCCGCTGTGGCGCCCCGCTCCCGGCCTGCGTCTACCCCAGACATCCCCCCAAACCGACGAGGCCAGCATGGAACCCGGAACCGCACAGTTGTCGATGACCGTACTCATGACCCCCGACATGGCCAACTTCTCGGGCAATGTCCATGGCGGAACCCTGCTCAAGTACCTGGACGAAGTGGCCTATGCCTGCGCCAGCCGCTACGCCGGGCGATACGTGGTGACCCTCTCGGTGGACCAGGTGATCTTCCGCGAACCCATCCATGTCGGTGAACTGGTCACCTTCCTCGCCTCGGTGAACTACACCGGCAATACCTCCATGGAGGTGGGCATAAAGGTGGTCACCGAGAACATCCGCGAACGCTCGGTGCGCCATACCAACAGCTGTTTCTTCACCATGGTCGCCCTCGATGACGAGCGCCGCCCCGCGCAGGTGCCGCCGCTGCAACCGCAGAGCGCCGACGAGAAGCGCCGCTACGCCCAGGCCCAGCAGCGCCGGCAGATCCGCCAGGAACTGGAACAGCGCTATCAGGAAATGCGCGAGGGCAACTGAGCCCTCGCATCCGCTTTGCTCCCAGATTCAGTGGATGGCGCTGTGGATAACTTGTAGAGCAAGCGCCGCGGCCCAGAGCCCGTGCGTCCTCCCGCCTTTCGAACACTTTCTGAGCGATTTCAGTAACTTGGCTGGGCATTGCGCACAGATACTGTGTAGCCAACTGTGGATAAACTGTGAGGCCCCGGCTGCAGGCCTTGGCAGCCGGGGCTTTGATGGATCTGATCATTTTTCATCCCGCTCACCGGGGCGCCATATTCGCTGTGCATAAAGCGTCGATCCTTGGGCATTTCATCTGCGCAGGGCCGCTCTTGTAGGGGGGATCACGCTTCACCGATCCGCCATCGCGGTGCGTCCGACCCGCGATTGGTGGAAATGAAGAGCGATTTCCACCCTATATGGAGCTCGCCTGACGGGGTCAGGCTGATCTGTTCACAGTCGGACCCTGCTTTTACCCAAATCCCGTGGACGTTTCTGTGGATAAGCTGTAGTTCGAGCGCTGCAACCAAGACGCTTCGCCGCTTTCCGTCGATTGTGCGTTTTTCGTTCTATTTCAATTACTTGCGGGCAAACTTCCACACATTATCTGTGCAACCAACTGTGGATAAACTGTGTAGCCGCTGCTGCAGGCCTTGGCAGCCGTGGCTTTGGTGGAGTTGATCATTTTCCATCCAGCTCACCGGGGCGCCACACTCGCTGTGCATAAGCGTCGATCCTTGGGACGAATTCATTGGCGCAGGGCCGCTCTTGTAGGGGGGATCACGCTTCACCGATCCACCATGGCGATACGTCCGGTCCGCGATTGGTGGAAATGAAGAGCGATTTCCACCCTGCATAGAGCTCGCCTGACGGGGTCAGGCTGATCTGTTCACAGCCGGACCCTGCTTTTACCCAAATCCAGTGGACGCTCCTGTGGATAAGCTGTAGTTCGACGGCTGCAGGCAAGAGCGGACGCGGTTTTCTGCTGCTTGTTCGTTTTTCGTTCTATTTCAAGCACTTGAGAGTGCACTTCCACACATTATCTGTGTAGCCAACTGTGGATAAACTGTGCAGCCACCGCTGCAGGCCTTGGTAGCCGCGGCTTGCAGGAGACCGATCATTTTTCATCCAACCATTGGGGCGGCCAGATTGCTGGACGCCCCGTGTTCCCGTGAAAGCCGGTTCATTCCCGAAAGATCATTCAGGCGTCCACGACCAGCCAAGTAACCCACAACCCCTGGGCGTGGATATCCCGCCTTGTGCCCAATATTCGTGGATGACCTTGTGGATAAATTGTCCATGGATGGCTAGGCACCAGCAAAATCGCAGGCTCCAGCCTTCTGAACATTTCTTGAGCAAATTCAACAAGATAGCCAGCCTGCTGCACACAAAATCTGTGCAGCAGGCTGTGGACAAGCTGTGCGGGCAACGCTGCGGGCCAGAGTTTGCGCGGCTTTCGCCAGGCTGCTCAGTTTCTGCGCAGCCGCTGCAGCCTGTGGTTATCCACCGCAACAACCGCAGACGGACATGGTGCCCGGTTCTGTGGTCTTCCAGTTCCCGTTCCAGCCACCCTTGCTGTTGCAGACCTTCGGGCAGACCTCGGCCGCCTGGGTGTTGTCGAAGATGGGCCCGGCCTGTACGTCGGCAGGCGAGCTGCACTGGCCCTGCATCACGTCATCGAAGATGTGGCTGAGCGAGGCCCAGGGAATGGTGTTGCTCTTCCCGCTGCCATTGAAGTTGTGGCACCCGAAGCAGTTGGAGATGAAGGACTGGGTCGGATCCACATTCTGGAAGGTGGTCTCCATCACCGAGTTGGCCAGGCGCATGGAGCCACGCTGATTGGAGAAGGTGGAGGAAGGCTGGGTGACGTCGTTTTCCCAGATGGCGCCGACGTTCATGTAGTTCTGCCACACGGCCATCGGGTTGTCGCTGGGCAGCGCGGCCAGGAAGCCCTGCAACTGGCTGTTCAGGCTGTCGATGTCGGCGACGTTGTCGGCGGCCTCATGGTCCGAGGGGTCGGTGCCGTCGGGGTACACCCGGCAGATTTCCGACGGGGTGCCGGTGAGGCTTGAACTGGGCGCGGCCTTGTTGATATTGCAGGTCGACGGCGGGTTATCCACAGCGCAGGTGGCGCTGGTGAACGACCAGCCGCCAGCCGGCGCAGTGCCCGGGTCGCTGCAATCCGGCACATTGCTGCGGTGCTCGAAGGTGGCCCAGATGAACTCCGGATGCAGGGCCGTGGCGATGGCCATGTGGAAACCGATCAGGCCCAGCAGCTCGGTGCCCGGCACGCCGTCCACATTCGCTTCGATCCAGAAATAGTTGGGCTGCTCGGCCTGGGTGATGATGCGCCAGGCGGTTTTCAGCTCAGTGGTGCCGGCTGGATAGTTCAGCGCACTCTGGATTTGCGGCACATTGCACAGGCTCTGGCTGAAGCGGATCTCGTAGAACACCACGTTGCCGGCCTGATCGAAGATGGTGTCGCCGCCGCCGGCCTGGCCGGTGCGGTCAGGTAGCGTGAAAGGCGTATCGGCGGCCGGGGATTTCTCCCGGCGAACGAACATCACCTCGGTCTGCCTGGCGGGGTCGCAGGAGTTGGTGCCGGTGGCCTGGAGGATCGGGTAGTTGGCGTTGACCTGGAAGTTGCGCACGGTCGGGTCGCTTTGCGAAGGGCTGACCAACTGGAAGAACCATTGCCAGGCGAACTGGTAGAAGTCGCAGAAGTCGGCGTTGCTGCCCTCGGGTATCTCGCTGGGTGGGTTTGGGCTGGTAATCCAGCTCTGGCTGGCAGCGCAGGCAGGGGTGGCCGCCTGTGCCTGTTCGGAAGAAAGCAACGGCCCGGCGAGGAGCAGCGACAACAGCAACGACCAGGCGACGCGGAATGTCCTTGAAGCGTTCATCTTCCCTCTCCTTTTGTCTCATCAGGGCGCGGACCATCCGGGCTGCGCGGCATGCGCAAAGCCCTGGGCCCGATGCTGCGCATCGTCAAGAAACAAAGGGGCAGATGAATGATGCGAGGCCGCGTGAATCGCGGAGTCTGGCTTCCTGCCGGCGGGTGCTCCTTGCGATGAGTTGAGGCTAGAAGAGGCGAGAACCCTCGGCAAACCTGACCGCCGAGTGGCGATTGTGGATAACCCTCTCCCTGCACAGGCGAAGGGAGAGGGAATCAGTCAGCCGGCCAGGACGCGGCAGCGGCTTGTGAATAACTTCAGTGCTGGTGCTCGCCGTTGCCGGCCGGCGCCTGCTTCTGCACATGGATCTCCACTTCCAGGTCGCCGGCCTTCTGGAAGTGCAGGGTCAGGAGGAACTTGTCGCCGTCGTTCAGCGGCTGCTTCAGGCCGAACATCATCAGGTGGTAGCCGCCCTGCTCCAGGCGCACTTCGCCGCCAGCGGGGATGGCCAGGCCGCCCTGGACCTGCTGCATCTTCATCAGGCCGTCCTTGTGCAGGTGCTCGTGGATCTCGGTCTTGCCGGCGCGAGCGGTGTCGGCACCCAGCAGCGTGTCGGCCTGCTCGCCCTTGTTGTGGATAACCAGGTAGGCGGCGCCATTGGGCGACACCGCGGGTACCGCCAGGGCCCAGGGATGTTCGATGTGCAGCGAGCCGAGGTTGTAGTCATGGGCGGCCAGGGTGCCGGTACAGCTCAGCAGGGCCCCCAGGGCCAGCAATGTCTTGCGCATGTTGGAACTCCATTCATTCGATTGTCTGGCGCCTACCCCCGGCAGGCGCCGATTGCTCTCCATTTGCGAGCTAGCCCGCAACCACCTTGCTGCCACCGATGCGCGACAGCACCAGCCAGTCCAGCGCCCAGACCGCCAGCAGGGACATGCCTACCAGCGGGAAGGCGATGCCGAGGCCGATCATGATCACCACCGCGGTTTTCCACAACGGCAGGTCATGGCGCAGCGGCGGCACACCGAGGCTGCCCTGCGGGCGACGCTTCCACCACATCACCAGGCCGCTCACGGCGCTGAGCAGGATCAGCAGGCAGACGCCGAACATCAGCAGCTGGTTGGCCAGGCCGAAGAACTTGCCCTCGTGCAACACCACGCCCATCTCCACGCTTTTGGCCACCAGGCCGTAGTCCTGCCAACGGATGTCGGCCAGCACCTTGCCGCTGTACTGGTCCAGGTGGAGGGTGGCGTCGTTGCGCGGGTCGTCGGCGAACACGGCGATACTGAAGACCCCCGTCGCATCGACCGGCAGGGTGATGCTGTAACCCGGCACCACCCCGCGCTCACGGGCCGTTTCCACGACCTGCTGCAGGCTCACCTGGCTGGCGTTCGCGGCCATGCCCGAAGTGCCGTGGCCCTTGTGCGCGGCATGCGGGTCGGACACCGGCAACGGCGTGTTTTCCACAGCCCAGGCCACGGTCTGGTCGGCGGCACTGTTAAGGCTGCGGGCCTGCTGGTCGGACTTGGGCACCTCGTTCCACATGGCGGCCGGGAAACGGTTCCAGACATCGGCGAACTTCTCGCCCCAGAAACCCGTCCAGGTCATGCCGGTGAGCAGCATGAACAGCAGCAGCAGCGAACCCCAGAAGCCGGTCACCGCATGCAGGTCGCGCCAGAACAGGCGCCCCCGATTGGCCAGGCGCGGCCAGAACACGCCGCGCATGGACTGGCCGCGCGGCCACCAGAGGTAGAGTCCGGAGACCACCAGGACAATGGCCCAGCCGGCGGCCAGTTCGATCAGCCGGTCGCCGAAGGTGCCGATCAGCAGGGTGCCGTGCAAGGAGCGGGCGATGGCCTGCAGGTTGTTTTCCGCGTCCTGGGTGCCGAGCACCTGGCCGCTGTAGGGGTCGAGGAAGAGGTTGGTCTTGCGGCCGTCGAGAGTGGCGACGAACTGTGCGCTGTGCTCGGCGTCCACCGGCGGCAGGTACTGACTGACGGCGGCCTGTGGATAGGCCTGGCGGACCTTTTCCAGCTGCTGGTCGGCCGTGAGCGCCTGGGTGCTGGGACGCACCTGCATCAGGTCGCCATAGAGCAGGTTGTCCAGCTGCGGTTTGAACAGGTAGATGCTGCCGGTGACCGCCAGCATGATCATGAACGGGATGACGAAGAGCCCGGCATAGAAGTGCCAGCGCCACGCCAGGTTGTAGAAGGAGACAGTGTTCTTGGACATTGTCGTGCTCCCTGATGAGCCAATGGTCCGCGCGCGCAGCGATACGGGCCGGCGCTGGGCGGAATGCGCATGGAGATTGCGTGGGATCAGGAAAGCGCGGGGGGTGCGCGGGTCAGGGCGCCGGGAAATATCGGCTGCGCGGCATGACCGGCCTGTAGCGCGGGTGCCGCCTGCGGGCTGGCGAGGTCGCCAAGGGCCAACCCGTGCAGCATGGTCGGGCTCAAGGCGGGCGAGCTGAACAGCAGGGTGCAGTAGCCGCACTTCGCCCAGGACAGTTCGTGGCTGGGTATGGCCGGTTGCTGGCTCGATGTGCCGTCTTCGGCGGCACAGGCCAGTTCGCCCATCCAGTGCGGCACCCCGCCCTGCCCCATGGCCTGCGCCTGGGAGACCAGCGGACCGACGAACACCAGCAGCATGGCCAGAAGGCCAAGCCAGGCGCCGCGCTGTCGTGCTCTGCCGTGGATCACAGGAAGGGTTCCATGCCGGTCGGTAGGGGGCGCCTATGCTAGCCAGACGCCTGCTTGGGTAGAAGCCTAGTCGCTGGGACAGAAGGCCGCAGGTCCGGATACGCCGCTTTTCCCGCCGTTCGGCAGCAAGACAGGGACTGATGGCGATGCCAGAATCCACGCCGTCGCTTGCCGGGCCGGGAGGCCCTCCATGGAAAGCCTGTATTTCTCTCCCATGCTGCTGGGACTCAACCTGATGCTCGCCAGCGCCGTCGCCTGCACCGGCCTCTGGTATTTCTCGCGCCCCTACCGCGGCCCGGGGTTCTGGATGGCGGGCACCTGGACGCTGATCCTCGGCATCCTCTTCTTCATGGGCTTCATGGCCAACGGCAGCCGCGTCCTCAACGTGCTGGGCAACGCCACGCAACTGGCCGGCGAAGCCATCCTTCTGCTCGGCGTCTTCCGCTTCCTCGGCCAGCGTCCCCCTTACTGGACCGTACCCGCCAGCGCCGGCGCCATGGCGTTGGTGAACACCTGGCACTGGTTCAGCGCCATCAACAGCGAGTTGCTGATCGCCATCTACGCCGCCATCGGCGGCGCACTGCCCCTGCAGGCCTGCCGCGTATTGCTGGCAGAGCGTGGCGAGCCGGAGCTGCGCAGCGCCCGGCTGTTCGTCGCCGTCACGCTACTGGGCTATGCCCTGGTCACCCTGCTGCGCGCCGCCATTGGCCTGCACGACTGGCTGCAGCAGATCGAGCACGCCGACGTCACCCGCTCGGTCAGCTACCTGCTGCCCTACAACTTCGGCATCCCGCTCTGGGTCATCGCCCTGGTGGGGCTCGCCCTGCTGACCATGCGGCGCATTCTCCAGGACAGCCAACGCCACGCCCGCGAGGCCGAAGCCAGCGCGCATCGCTTCGAGCGCCTGATGGGCGTGGCCAACGCCGGCATGCTGGTGGTGGAGGACGGGCGTATCCTCGATGCCAATCCCATGCTCGAACGGCTCTTTGCGCAACGCCGCGAGCAGTTGCTCGGCCAGCCTCTGGAGCGTCTGGTGACCGAGGCCGAAGCGCCACTGCTGACCAGGCTGTTGCTGCAGGCAGATGGCCGCCCCCACGATATCGAGGCGCTGCGCGGAGATGGCGGCAGCTTCCCGGCGGAGCTGGCCATCGCCGCCCTGGACGACTCCCGCCAGCGCCTGGTGGAGATTCGCGACGTCGGCCATCGCAAGGCGCTGGAACAGCAGCTTCTGCATCTGGCCACCACCGACCCGCTGACCGGCACACTCAACCGCCGGGCGTTCGAGGATCGCGCCGAGCAGGAACTGCAGCGCGCACGCCGCCAGAATTCACCGCTGTGCCTGGCGCTCCTCGACCTGGACCACTTCAAGGCGATCAACGACCTGCACGGCCACCAGATGGGCGACGAGGTACTGCGCCAGTTCAGCCGCCTCTGCCAGCAACAGGCGCGGCGCACCGATCTTTTTGCGCGCTACGGCGGCGAGGAATTCCTCTTCCTGTTGCCGGACACCGACATGGACGCCGCCCGTCACTTGCTGGAGCGTCTGCGCCTGGCCCTGGAAGGGCTGGAGATCGCGGCTCCCGGCGGCCCACTGCGCGTGAGCGTGAGCATTGGCCTGGCCGGCGTAAGCGCCGGCGACGACCTGCATCAGCTGCAAGGCGCGGCCGACGCGGCGCTCTATCGCGCCAAGCAGCAGGGACGCAACCGCGTCGAACTGGCCAGCTGAAATCCTCTGCGGATGGGTTAAGCTTGGGCCTATGTTTCCGGAGTCATCATGCTGAGCCTGGCTGACGTTTTCCTGCTGATGTTGTTCGCCGCCGGCGCGGCCTGGTTGTGGCGTGGCCACGGTGTGCGCGAACGCGCCCTGGCCCTGGCCAAGCAGCACTGCGCGCGCCTCGATGTGGAGCTGCTGGATGGCAACGTCGCGTTCCGCCGCCTGGCCGTGGTGCGGGACGGCAAGGGCAACCGCCGCCTGGCGCGGATCTACGATTTCGAATTCACCGTCACCGGCGAGCAGCGCCTGACCGGCAGCATCCAGATGTTCGGCAACCATCTCGGTCGCATCGACCTCGAAGCCCATCCCTTCCAGGCCCAGCCCCAGCATGAGGGCAAGGTCATTCAGATGACCGAGTGGCGGCGCAACCATCCGAAGCCGGACGAGCAGCGCCGGGTGGATTGAGCCCGCTCCGGTTCTTTAAGCCAACGGCGTGGATAACCAGGCCCGCATCGTCAATCTCCTTCGCGCAACAGCCCGATTCTGTGGATAACCGTCTGCCAGACGGCTTCGCGATGCGGCTCGCTCATGCCGGACGCAGCAGGAAGTCCGCCGTGCGCTCGGCGCTGGCCTGGGGAAACTCCTGCATGAAACAGTGCCCGCCTTCCACCACCTGGGCGCTGACATGGCCGTTCAGGGCGGTCAGGCGCGCCACCGACTTGGCGACGAAGGGGTAGCTGTGCTGCCCGTGAAGGATCAGGGTCGGGGTGGCGATGCGCCCCAGCGAGGGCCACAGGCGTTTCGGACAGGAACTGAAGATCTCCGCCTCGCGGCTCGGCCGGCACTTGAGTTCGACGCCGTTATCCACAACCTTGATCGCGTGCTCCACATAGGCTTGCAAGGCCTCCTCGGTCCAGCCCTTGAAGATGCCGCGGCCATGCAGGCCCTTCCAGGCCGCCTCGTGGTCGGCCCAGTGGTTGCGCCGGGCCCGCGCGCGGCTGGCCATGGTGGTGCGACGGTGCAGACCCAGCACTTCGGAGAACGCCATCACGCCCACCATGGCCGGGGTGAAGATCACCGGATCGAGCAGCACGGCGCGGCTGAACAGCTGTGGATGGCGGGCCAGGATCAGGCTGCTGAGCACGCCGCCGAAACTGTGTCCGACGGCCAGGCGCGGCACCTCGCCGAATGGCGCGCGCCCTGCCTCGAAAGCCTCCACCGCCAGCTCGGCGTTGCGGTTCCAGCCGAGGAAGCGGCCACCGTGGTCACTGTCGCCGTGGCCCTGGATATCGCACAGCCAGAGATCGAAATCCTCGGCCAGCGCTTGTAGCAAAGGGGTGTAGGTGCGGCCGCAGAAGCCGTTGCCATGGAGGAAGTGCAACAGCGGTTTGCCGGAGACCGGGCTATGCCAGCCGCGCAGGGTGAAACCGGCGGAAGTCGAATGGGACCAGGGGATCAATTGCATCGAACGTGCCTCGAAAAGACTGGGCGCAGTGTATCCGCTGCCAGGCCCACGGAGCAGAGGCTCGGCCCAGCCGTGCTATCGTCGACGCCTTCGAACACGGACTTCACGCCTTGATTCCCCGTTCCCTGCGCATCGTCCTGCTGATCCTGCTGCTGCTCGCCGGGCTGTTCCTGGCGATGCACCTGGCCGGCCGGCAGGCCGAGCGCCAGGCCCTGCGCGACGAAGGCGCGCAGGCCCGCGAGCAGCTGACGCTCTACGCCGGCAGCCTGCGCACCCTGATCGATCGCTTCCGCGCCCTGCCCGCCGTGCTGGCCCTGGACCCGGAAGTGCGCGCCATCCTCCAGGGGCCTGTGGATAACAACGAGCAGATGCAGCTCAACCTCAAGCTGGAGCAGATGAACCGCGCCGCCGGTTCCACCACCCTCGAACTGCTCGATCGCGACGGCCTGGCCATTGCCGCCAGCAACTGGCGCACCCCCACCAGCTACGTCGGCCACAACTACGGTTTCCGCCCCTACTTCGGCGAAACCCGTGCCCACGGCAGCGGCCGCTTCTATGCGGTAGGCGTGATCAGCGGCATTCCCGGCTACTTCCTCGCCAGCGCGGTGCGCGGCGATCGGGACGAATTCATCGGCGCCATGGTGGTGAAGCTGGAGTTCCCCGAGCTGGAGCAGGAATGGGGTCAGCGGCCGGACATCATCCTGGTCAGTGATGCCCGCGGCGTGGTGTTCATCGCCAACCAGCCGGGCTGGCGCTATCGCGAGCTGCAGCCGATTTCCGGCGAGGGCCGCGCCGAGATGGCCGCTACCCGGCAGTACGACAAACAGCCTCTCGCGCCACTTATCCACAGCACGCTGCAGGACTTCGGCGAGGGCAGCAGGCTGGCCCGGGTCGAGGGGCCGGATGGCCGTGCCGACTACCTGTGGGAAAACCTGCCGCTGCCCAGCGAAGGCTGGACATTGCACCTGCTGCGCGCGCCGCAGGAGGCCGCCAGCAGCGCGCGCAATGCCAGCCTCGCCGCCGGCGGCGCCTGGCTGGCGCTGTTCTTCCTCGCCCTCTTCCTGCACCAGCGCTGGCGCCTGGCGCGCATTCGCCAGCGCAGCCGGGAGGAACTGGAGCTATTGGTCGAGCAACGCACCGCCGCCTTGCGCACCGCCCAGGACGGACTGATCCAGGCCGCCAAACTGGCCGCCCTGGGACAGATGTCGGCGGCCCTGGCCCACGAAATCAACCAGCCGCTGACCGCCCTGCAGATGCACCTGGCCAGCCTGCGGCTGATGCTCGACAACGGCCAGCTGGAGCAGGCGCGCAAGGCCCTTGCGCGGCATGACGAGCTGCTGCAGCGCATGGCCGCCCTCACCGGCCACCTCAAGACTTATGCACGCAAGACCCCTGGCGGCCTGCGCGAATGCCTGGAGCTCGGCAGCGTTGTGGATAAATCCCTGCAACTGCTCGCGCCCAACCTGCGCGACGCGAAGGTGGAAATCAGCCAGGAGCTCTGTGGGCCCGCCTGGGTCTCGGGG
>RCUT01000258.1_pt1 | contig 28990 bp, 23 predicted proteins | sample 2166171 | NCBI WGS metagenome assembly RCUT01 (sample SAMN09932757, study PRJNA488358) | compost metagenome | isolation source: compost soil in 4-hydroxybenzoic | place: Germany: Experimental Botanical Garden | reverse complement strand
GTAAATTTGGGGAACTAAAACCGCATGATAAAGGTGTTCAGTTTGACTTTATTACCACGGCAAAAGTTGGAAATGAAGTGGTTATGGAAGGCGTGACAACCTATTTATCTCGTCAAAAGGTTGAAAAAAGAGTAGGTGAGAAAGCCAAAGAAGAGCAAGCCCCAGCTTATGTACCTAAGGCAGAGTGGGAGATTTTAGAAAACACAGGCCGTCGCTATGCGAAAGTGTCGGGTGATTTCAACTTAATTCATATTCATGCCATTACTGCAAAAGCTTTTGGCTTTAAGCAAGCGATTGCGCATGGTATGTGGAGTAAAGCTAAAGCATTAGCGAATCTTGAACTACCAAATGCTTATGAAGCAGATGTGTGGTTTAAGCTACCAATGTTCTTACCCTCAAAGGTTGAGTTTTTAACTGCAAATGCAGATAAAAAGACTGATTTCTTGATTCGAAATGTGAAATCACAGAAACCGCATGTTGCAGGAACTGTAAAAGCATTATAAAAATATCAGCAGCCTGAACAGGTGTTTGGGCTGCTTTTGAGCAAAATAACAAAAAATGCAAGGAACTTCATGTGATTAAAGAGATTTTACTGGCCGATACCCAAAACTATCACGGTATTTTAGATGAACGTTTTATTGATTTAGCTCACCAGTTTAGCCGTCTTCAAGATGCCAGAACGGGACAAGGTGGAGCTGCATTAGCGGTTTATTTTAGAGGTCAGAAAGTTGTCGATATCTACACCGGTCTAAAATCACAAACTGAAGCTTGGCAACCAGATACCTTGGCAGTTTGCTACTCTACAGGTAAAGGTATACTTGCGACTTTAGCTCACATTTTAGTAAGTGAGGGTTTTTTAGAATACGACAAACCGATTTCGACTTATTGGCCTGAGTTTGCTCAAAATGGTAAAGAGCAAATGACATTGCGTCATGTGCTGAGCCATCAAAGCGGCATGTTTGATATTCGAAATACCATCGAAAGTGCGAGAGAAATGCTCGACTGGTCACACATGTTAGATGTGGTCGCGGCTGTTAAACCAAGATTCGTTGCAGGAGAGGGTAATGCTTATCAGGCATTAACATTTGGTTGGCTTGTGGGTGGTGTACTTGGAAAAGCAACTGGTCAATCTTTAGATCAGCTCATGCAAAAATATCTGGTCGAACCGTTGCAGTTAGATGGCGCTTATTTTGGAGCGCCTGCAAGCGAGTTAGATCGTGTAGCACGTTTAATTATTCAACCGAAACCAGAAACTAAACCTGTATCTGCTCAAACTGAAAAACCTAAAAAGCCGCAGCCGCGCAAAAGTTCACTCTCTGAAAAAATGATTACGTGGACGGGGCAAGACCCACAAGATTTTCAGGATGCCATGATTCCAAAAGGAATGAAGCATTTTAGTTTCTTTAGTGATGAAGGGTTACAAGCCGTTATTCCGGCAGCAAATGGGACATTTACTGCAAGTAGCCTTGCCAAAATTTATGCGATGCTGGCAAATCACGGTGAATGGGATGGACAACAACTCATTCGTCCAGAAATATTTAAAGAATTGAGTACCATCCAAAGTTATGCACGTGATCGTGTTATGCCAATTCCAATGAATTGGCGTTTAGGTTATCACCGTATTATTACCATGGGTAAGCGTGCTAAAAATGGCTTTGGTCATATTGGCTATAATGGTTCAGGTGCATGGTGTGACCCTGAACGTGATCTTAGCTTTGCTTATACCCATAACTTTCAGATTGGGTCAATAACGGGTGACTATCGTTTGTGGGGGCTTACTCAAGAAGCTTTACGTTGCACCGACCAAATTTTAAAAGGCCGAAAAGGCTGGTTCTAAATTCTGTACTTTCAAAAATCCTGGTATTTGAATAAATGCCAGCTTCTGCATTTATAATAATTCTAGGCGAATAATCACTTCTGTATGGCGTTTAAAATCTTCTTCAGCCAGTCCTTGTAATCCAAGTTTATAAATACCTTCTAGACCGCATACAAAAGCAATCAAACGCCAAGCAATGTCTGTTGAGTTAGATAGAGTTTTAAACTCACCGTCTTTTTTGCCACTTTCAATCGCTTGAACAATCGTTTGATGCCAACTTTGCATGGCCAAGTTATAAGCTTTTTGTATTTCTATATCTTGTTCAATCAAGAGTTCAGCTTCATTCCATAATCGTAAGTAGGGTTGAAGTCTGTCTATGTTTTCCGCACCTAATAAGATAAAGAGCCTTTGAAATTGGCTAGTGGTTTGTAGAGCTTGTTCAATTTCATCCAGCTGTTCCATAAGCTTTAAAAAAGCTTCAGCTTTTAAATGAGATGCCGACGAAAAGTGATGATGAACTTGTCCAGTAGAGGTTTGGGCTTCACTTGCGATTCTACGTACCGTCATGGCTGTAAAACCTTCAGCCAAAGCAACTTGCATGGCAGCTTGCAGAATCATTTCTCTGCGTTGATCACGATTAAGATAGGCCATGTTTATTTCACCTGACTGAATTCGGGACAAGCTACATTAAAATTTAAAGTTGGACAAGTGTCCAATTGTGTATATAATAACCGTAATTTGAACACATGTCCAAGTTTTGGATATCGAAGAGCGTTATGCAAAAGAAATGGTTAATCCTGACAATCATCGTCCTTATTTATTTGCCGGTTACAATTGATGCAACAGTTATGCATGTTGCAACACCATCTTTAAGTGCAGCATTGAATTTAACTGCCAATCAGCTTTTATGGATCATTGATATTTATTCACTGATTATGGCGGGTTTGATTTTGCCGATGGGTGCACTCGGTGACCGTATTGGCTTTAAAAAATTATTATTTATTGGAACTGCAATTTTTGGAGTCGGTTCACTGGCAGCTGCTTTTTCACCAACAGCCTATGCTTTAATTGCTTCCCGTGCTCTTTTAGGGCTAGGGGCAGCCATGCTTATTCCTGCAACTTTATCGGGTATTCGAAATGCTTTTACCGAAGAAAAGCAAAGGAATTTTGCACTTGGCCTTTGGTCTACAGTAGGGGGCGGTGGTGCCGCTTTTGGTCCATTAGTTGGCGGTTTTTTACTAGAGCATTTCCATTGGGGAGCAGTATTCCTCATCAACATCCCAATTATTTTGGTTGTTCTGGTCATGATTGTCATGATCATTCCTAAGCAGGAAGAGAAAACCGACCAGCCAATTAATTTAGGCCAAGCTTTAGTGTTGGTTGTGGCGATTTTAAGTCTGATCTATTCGATCAAATCGGCCATGTACAACTTCTCGGTACTTACAGTCGTGATGTTTGTGGTTGGGGTAAGTGCTTTAATTCACTTTATTCGTAGCCAAAAAAGAAGTACGACTCCAATGATTGATTTGGAGTTATTTAAACATCCAGTCATTTCTACCAGCATTGTCATGGCTGTCGTTTCCATGATTGCTTTGGTTGGTTTTGAATTACTCTTGTCTCAAGAATTGCAGTTTGTGCATGGTTTTTCTCCATTACAGGCAGCCATGTTTATTATTCCATTTATGATTGCAATTAGTTTAGGTGGTCCATTAGCAGGAATCTGTTTAAATAAATGGGGACTTAGACTTGTATCTACTGTTGGGATTTTAATAAGTGGCTTTAGTCTATGGGGACTTGCCCAGCTTAACTTTTCGACCGATCACTTTTTAGCATGGACGTGTATGGTCTTTTTAGGTTTTAGCATTGAGATTGCTTTACTGGCTTCAACAGCAGCCATTATGTCTTCTGTACCACCAAACAAAGCGAGTGCAGCAGGTGCGATTGAAGGGATGGCCTATGAGTTGGGTGCTGGTTTAGGTGTCGCTATTTTTGGTTTAATGTTGTCTTGGTTTTATAGTCGCTCAATTATTTTGCCAGAGGAGCTCCCGACGAACTTAATTGAAAAAGCGAGTATTTCGATTGGTGAAACCATGCAATTAGCATCTAACCTTGAAAGTCCTTTGGGAGGACAATTAATTGCAGTTGCGCAGCAAGCTTTTAGCTATGCACATAGTTGGGTACTTACAATCTCAGCCATTTGTTTCTTCTTTTTAACAATATTTGTCTGGTTTAGTTTTCCAAAGAAAGTGAGTTAATGATCTAAACAAGCTTAACAGTCGTGGAAAAAGAGAGAAATTTCTCTCTCTTTTTCTTGTTATAAATATACTTTTTAAATATACATAAATTGATAGAACTTTCCTCATCTCAGAATGTTTTTAGTTATGTAATTCTCATAAAAAAATTATTATTTAATAAGTTTCATATTTTTATTTCAAAATGATTCAGTGATCATGTAATTGAAATTTAATAAAAAATTAATTTATCAAAAATTGACTATAAAAAAATGGTTTGTTAATCTGCTACTCGAAAAATCTAAAAACAAATAAAAGAGGCTGCTGTGAATTTTAAATTAAAAACATCACTCATTATCGGAGCAATTGTTGCATCTTCACTTGTATATGCCGCAACTGTACTTTCACCCAATCAGAATAATAATAGTGGATCAATTCCGTCTGGTTATTCAGATTTAGAATTTTCTTTAGCAAATGGGAATTGGGTCAAAAATCTCTCTTTACCAACAAGTGCTAATAATCTAGATAAAATTACGATTCGCTCTAGTGCGGCTTATAGTAGTTATTTAGATACTTCTAATACGAATATTCCGTTAGAAGTGTTGAAGATAAATAGCGGGGATGTTTACCAATTCGTCTTTAATACCGCTCAAAATAAATGGATTGCTCAGTTAGCAACAGTAAGTCCTACGAATGGTGCTAACTATGAGGTTGTACCGTTAACAACTGCATCCATACAAAAAGTACTCATTCAAAATGACAAATGGGCACAAACCATTGCATTACCAAGTGACGTACGCGATGGAACGACTGTACAAATTGTTTCCACAGCAAGTGCTGATTCCAATATAGATAAAGCAAATTTGCTATTTCCAAGCAGTTTTTTATTAAAAAATGGGTCTGAATATTGGTTTAAATATTATTCTGCTTTAGGAAAATGGGTGCCAGAATATATTAAACCGCAGAAGTTAAATGTTCAGCAAATTGGAACATCTTTAGCAGCTGTAAATAGTCCACTTACAGAAGTTTCATTTGGGGATGGTAACTGGGTATCTAATTTCACTCTACCAGCGACTGCAAGTGATCGGGATAGAATTATTATCAAGTCTACAGCGACTTGGTCTGCAAAAATTAATAATAACAATATTAATAGCCAAGCGACTTTAACGCTTAAAACAGGCGATCAATATGAGTTTATGTATGTAAGTGACAAAGGGTATTGGCAGCTGATCTCTTCACCAACGAAGGTGATTGATTCATCGGCAACAATTCCTGCAATTTTACCGAATATGACTCAACCCGCTTTAAAGGTAAAACTTTCTACCACAAATTGGCAGCCAACCTTACAACTACCAGTTAAAGCTCAAGTCGGGGATAAGGTGGTTATTGCGTCAAATGCATCGGCTGATACCTATATTAATGCTGCCAATGGTTTGTCTTCGACCATTAAAAATGGTGAAAATCGCCGTTTTATTTACACGGCTCAAGGCTGGTCAGTAGATAGTTATACGATTGATATGTTGTTGGTTTCTAGCCCAGAGGTAAATTCAATTTTAGGAGAGAGCGCTGCAAAACTTAGAATGATTGAAGGCGTAAATTTAACGAATTTAACTGCTGAAAATTCAAATGCACGTTTTTACTTAAGAGATGTGGGCTATTTGACTTATAAAATCCCTGCTGCAACTTTAAAAGAAGCGATTTCTTTTGGACGTGATGACACGACCGTACAAAATGAGCGTAAACGTGTATTGGCTGATGGTGTCTATTATCAAGGCAATGAACCGGGCGATGGCGGTTGTGGCTGGGCATGGATTAATGCATCTTCATATAACATGATTGGTGCAAATGATATTGCAGGTTGTTCTTTTGCTGCGATGCGTCATGAGGTGGGGCATAATCTTGGTCTATACCATAATGGTTCAACCAATATTGGTTCAGGCTTTGCCCATCCTTTAGGAAGTACTGCGATGGGTGGTAATAATATTAATTTTTACTCTAGCCCATACTTATACAACCCTAAATATGGTGTCCGTTTGGGAGTAGAAGGAAAAATTGATGCGGTGAGTGTCATTAACCTAAATGCACAGAAAATTTCTCTATATAACTAATCTCTATTCTTAGCCATAAATAATGAAAAAAAATAAATTGTTAATAGGAACTGCTATCGCTTGTTTAGCGCTAGCAGTTCTCATCTGGCTCGCATTTTCACAGCAAAGTTCTTCTGCTTTAACGTCATCTGCAGATAGCCAGAAAGATGAAGTTGGCTTAAAGCGAGTTGAAAGTCAGAATGGTTTTGCTCGTCAAAATACAATGAATCTGAGTCCGTCAGAGAAAGAAAGATTATCTAAACAACAAATTGTTTTTAATGAAATAGAAAAGGATCAGCTGCCTTCTAATGTTGATTTTCCATTGATTAAAAATGGACAAGGTATGGTGATTAAGTATGATCCAAACGTGATTGAACTCAAAAAAGTGGGCGATACGGTTAAGTTTCAAATGTTGGAATATGGCATTAACCGCACAGGGAAAATTGTAGAGATCGAGCCTGTTGACCAAGATATTGTTCGGTGGACTGGGAAATTTGATCAGGAAGATCCAAATCAGAATTTCTTTACCATCACACAAAGTCAAAAAGACCACTATACGATCATGCAAATTTTTACCGAGAAAGGAAATTATTCTGCTGAAATTAAAGATGGGGTTGGGCTGGTACAAACGATGGATGACGGAGTCACTGATCAGGAGTTACATCACGATCACCCTTAGTCAAATAAATGGTTTGGATGCGAAAAGAGTATAGTTCGCAGTTTATCTGTACGGATATGAGCTTTATGCGTTCACTCTCTTTTAAAAACAAAGTATGCTTATGCCTGTAACAAGGAGCATACATGTATCAAGTACTTGCTAGAAAATACCGTCCACGTAATTTCAATGAGTTAGTGGGGCAAAACCATGTTTCTCGTGCATTAAGCAGTGCATTGGAACGCGGTCGTCTACACCATGCTTATTTATTTACAGGAACGCGTGGTGTGGGGAAGACCACAATTGCACGTATTTTAGCCAAGTGTTTAAACTGTGAAACAGGTGTAACCTCTACACCATGTGAAGTCTGTGCAACTTGTAAAGCGGTAAACGAAGGCCGTTTTATTGATCTGATTGAAATTGATGCTGCTTCAAGAACAAAAGTAGAAGATACGCGTGAACTTTTAGACAACGTTCCATATGCGCCAACGCAAGGTCGTTTTAAAGTTTACCTGATTGACGAAGTACATATGTTATCTACGCATTCCTTTAATGCGTTATTAAAAACATTAGAAGAACCACCAGAACACGTTAAATTTTTATTTGCAACGACTGATCCACAAAAGCTGCCGATTACGGTCATTTCACGTTGTTTGCAATTTACATTGCGCCCTTTAGCTGTCGATGAAATTACAAAGCATCTTGGCACTATTCTTGAAAAAGAACAGATTGTTTCTGACCAAGATGCAATTTGGCAAATTGCCGAGTCTGCTCAAGGTTCATTGCGTGATGCATTATCTTTAACCGATCAGGCAATTGCCTATGGTCAGGGTGCTGTACAGCATCAAGATGTTAAAGAAATGCTCGGTCTAATTGACCGCACCATTATTTATGATTTGATTTTAGCGATTCATCAGAACCAACGTGAAAAAGTTAGTCAGCTTTTATTGCAATTTAGACATCAAGCGCTCGATGTTTCACTTGTACTTGATCAGTTGATTTCGACATTGCATGAATTGGCAATTTTGCAATATCTGCCTGATTTGAGTTTGAAATATAGCGATGAAATCAATCGCAAAATCATGCAACTGTCTAAGCTGATTTCTGCTCAAGATTTACAGCTTTATTACCAAATTGCATGTAAAGGACGATCTGACCTACAACTTGCCGTGACGCAAGAACAAGGTTTTGAAATGTGCATTTTACGCTTATTGGCATTCCGTCCTTTAGCGCCAAATGAAATTGTGGTGTCAGAGCCTGTTCAACAAAATCACCAAGTTGTGTTGAATCCCCAAGTTCAACAAACAGCCCAAGATATTGCTCCTGTAAGTGCTGTGCAGCCAGTTGAAGTTATTAGCCAACCCGCTATGGTTGAACCTGAACCTGAACCTGAACCTGAACCTGAACCTGAACCTGAACCTGAACCTCAGTCTAATCAGGATTTAATGGTATTTGACCCAAATCATCATGAGTTAATCGGATTTGAGTCAGCATCTGTTCAAGAAACAAGTAATGTTTTGGAGGAAGATTTTATTCCGGTACCAGAACAAAAGTCAGTACAAGTTCAGGCTGAAACCCAGACCCGAAGTATTGAACCTGAACCAGCTTTCACTGCTGAGCCTATAGGTTTATTTGAAGCACCTAGCACTGATTTTTCACTTGCTCAACATACGCCTGTTACTAATGATTTAGCCTTAGAACCTGTTGTCGAGCAACCGTTACTGGTGGAAACCCCAGAGGCGATTGAGAAGATTGAAGTTGTAAAAGAAGTTAGTGCAACTGATAACGGGCAGCTTATGCCTCAAGACATTTTGAAGCTAACCACGCAAACCTTAGAAGGCGAGTGGACACTAGCAAAATGGGAATATTGGTTTAGAACTAGTCAACTTTCTCCAGCCGTTCAAGAGCTTGCTCAGCATGGCGTGATGACAGGTCAAATTGGTGGCAATACAGTTTTCCATATTCCTCAAGAATATGAAAATATGTTGACTCAATTACAACAAGGTCTTATTGATGCATTAAATGAGCAATGGCCTGATACCCAATTTACAGTTGAATATGGTGCTGTAAATACGGCTACACCATATATCATTCAAAGTGCGCGTAAAGAAAAAGCCTTTCAAAGAGCAGCTGAGTTATTACAACAACAGCCAGTCATTAAAAGCCTCATAGAGACCTTTGATGGCGAATTACAAAATATTCAATTAAAGCCTTAACTTTTTAGTCCTGTGATGAGCTTGGAAAATATACAATTCCATGCTTTTTCACGGGATTGAAACATTCAGGTCACGTCACTGTCATTGTACTTTTCTATGTTAGCCATTTTAGATTTTAAATGGATTGTACATAGACATGAAAAGGCAATACGCAGGAATAACTTCTTTTAAATATTCATGTTTTTTATTGATCAGCGCACTTTTGCTGAGTGGTTGTAACGACTCATCAAATGATAATTCAAATGCACCAGACACAGGTAAAAAGCCTGTAATGCGCTGCGCTCCTTAAACTTAAATAATAAAAAGAACCTGATCATGATTACACGTCGTAAATTTTTAAATTACTCTTTAAATATGGGCTTTGGTGCTGCGGCATTGGCGGCTTTCCCATCTAGTATTCAAAAAGCTTTGGCAATTCCTGCAAACAATAAAACAGGCACAATTCAAGATGTCGAACACGTTATTATTTTAATGCAGGAAAACCGATCTTTTGACCATTATTTTGGAACATTAAAAGGCGTTCGAGGTTTTGCTGATCGTTTTACGATTCCTTTACCAAGTGGCCGCCGTGTATGGGAGCAACTCAGAAGTAATGGGCAAGTTTTAACGCCATTTCATTTAGATGGTACAGCCAATAATGCACAGCGAGCAGATGGCACGCCTCACACATGGAACGACAGTCAGTTGGCTTGGGACAATGGGCGTATGGCGAATTGGCCAACCCATAAAACCGATATATCAATGGGCTATTTTAAAGAAAAAGAAATTCCATATCAGTTTGCGCTTGCAAATGCTTTTACGATTTGTGATGCCTACCATTGCTCTATGCACACTGGAACAGATGCGAATCGGTCTTTTCACTTAACAGGTACAAATGGGGCAACACCAACCAAGCGTTCATTTGTAAACAATGAATGGGACTGGATTGATGGTAATCCAGCTACGGCAGATCGTGGTTATACGTGGAAGACTTATGCAGAACGTTTGGAAGAAGCCGGTGTAAACTGGATTTGTTATCAAAATATGCCAGATGAATGGGGCGATAATATGCTTGGTGCATTCCGCTCATTTAGAAAGGCAAATATCGCATCTGGTTATCCGGTTGCAAGTGGTGGTGAACCGAACAAACCATATGCCGACACGGGACAAAAATTACCGTATAAAGCTTATGATGCTGCGACTGATAATGCCAAAAATCCATTATATAAGGGCATCGCAAATACTTTACCGGGCAATAAACCTGAAGAATATCTCGACGCTTTTAAACGAGACATTCGTGAAGGAAAATTGCCGCAAGTCTCTTGGATTAATGCACCCTCAATTTATTGTGAACATCCAGACCCTTCAAGCCCAGTTCAAGGGGCGTGGTTTATTCAAGAAATTATTGATGCATTAACTGCTGTGCCAGAGGTTTGGAGTAAAACAGCACTGATTATCAATTTTGATGAAAATGATGGCTATTTTGACCACGTACCATCACCATCTGCGCCATCTCGACTTAAAAATGGTCAATACGCAGGGAAATCAACATTAAGCAGTGCCGATATGCAGGATGAATATTTTGATCATGCTGCACCAGAGGGAAGCCATTCTCAGCCTACACCTGATGGGCGCGTTTATGGGCCAGGGCCTCGTGTTCCATTATATGTGATTTCTCCATGGAGCCGTGGTGGTTGGGTCAACTCGCAAGTTTTTGACCATACGTCCGTGCTTATGTTTTTAGAAAAACGATTTGGTGTAAAAGAGCCGAATATTAGTCCATACCGCCGTGCGGTGTGTGGTGATTTAACTAGTGCATTTAACTTTAAAACACCAAATGCAGATGTTCTACCGCAGCTCAATGGAAAACAAACACGTTTACAGGCAGATGAGTTAAGAGAAAATCAAGAAGCTTTACCTGCTGTTCCAGTACCAACAGATAGCAAATTACCGATTCAGCAAAGTGGTATACGTCTGTCACGAGCATTGCCTTATGAGTTGCATACGAGTGCGCGTTGTAAAGTGGATGGAAAGGTGCAATTGATTTTCTCTAATACAGGTCAGCAAGCGGCGGTTTTTCATGTGTATGACAAGCTCAATCTCGACCGTATTCCAAAGCGTTATATTGTAGAGCCGAATAAAACCTTAGATGATGAATGGGATGCTTTAAAAGATAACTTAGGTCGCTATGATTTATGGGTGTTAGGCCCAAATGGTTATCATCGTCATTTTAAAGGAGATACTCAACGTATTGTCGATAGTGGAATTAAACCTGAAATTCGAGTGTGTTATGACATTGCCAACGGTGATGTTTACGTAGAACTCATGAATGAAGGAACCAAGGATGCAATATTAACGGTAAAACCATGTGCGTATCGACAGGATGCTCCATTACAACTTACCGTAAAAGCGGGGCAAGTCGTTAAACAACACTGGGCTTTGGCTGATGTAGGGCATTGGTACGATTTTGAGATCACATGCCAAAGTGATGTGTCTTATTACCGACGCTTTGCTGGTCGGGTTGAAACAGGTGAGGACTCATTTAGTGATCCAGCAATGATCTAAATAATGAAGAGGCAAAAAGAGCAGCTCATTTTCTTTTTGCCTCATTTTTTATAATAAAAATTTCTCTAAAACATTACGAGTAGACTCAGAAATTGGAACCGTTTTTCGGGTTTCGCGATCAACAAATACATGCACAAAATGTCCTTGAGCTGAAGCTTGCTCTTGGCCTTGTTTAAAGATAGCCAGTTCATAGCGCAGTGAAGTGTTACCGATTTTACCAATCGCAACGCCTACTTGAATAATTTCGGGAAAAGATAACTCTTGGAAAAAACTACAAGCTGAATCGACCACTAAGCCAATTGATTGTGATTGATGAATATCAAAACCTGTTTTTTGAATGAGCAAAGCATTGGCTGCCGTATCAAAGTAGCTATAGTAAGTCACATTATTCACATGACCATAGATATCGTTATCTGCCCAGCGGGTTTGAATGTCTAAAAAGAACTTAAATTGATCGCGGGTTTTTAAAACTGGTTTAGTCATTAATGGATAGCCTGATAAATTGCCAAAGCAGCAGCTTCTGTCATGTCACGAGGGTTATTTTGTAGCAAGCGAGTTTGTAGCATGGCATCTTGAGCAAGCTTAGGTAGACTAGATGCTTCAATATCCAAATCTCTAAGTTTTAAGACCAATCCACTACGATCTAAATGGTTTTGCATATGGTCAATAAACAGATCACACAAACCATCTGTGCTGCCATTACTATATGGATCTAGCCATTGCATCAGTTCCGCATAGTATTTTTTTGCATTTGGTGCATTAAATTTTAATACTTCAACCAACACTAAGGCATTGGTGTGCCCATGCGATAAATGAAAATGTCCGCCAAGTGGGTAAGCTAAAGCATGCACAGCGGCAACGGGTGAATTTGCAAATGCTTGACCTGCAAGCATCGAGGCGAACAGCATGTTTTGCCTTGCTTCTAGGTCATTACCGTTTTTAAGAACTTTCGGTAAGTTATGGTTCAGTAACTTCAAAGCATTTTTGGCTAAAATATCAGTATAAATATTCTTTTTATGCTTAGAGGTATATGCCTCAATGGCATGCACCATCGCATCAATACCTGTTGCGGCAGTAATATGTGCTGGAAGATTTTGTGTAAACGTGGCATCTAAAATAGCGGTATCTGCATACAGTACTGGAGAGACAATCCCCATTTTTGTTGTCTCGCCCGTGGTCACAATTGAAATTGGAGTGACTTCCGAGCCTGTACCAGCTGTAGTGGGAATTAAAATGAGTGGAAGGCGAGCCGTGGTTACCTGATTTACGCCATACATGTCTTGCAAACTTTGAGTTTGGTCGGGGTGTGCGAGCAAGGCAATTACTTTTGCAACATCTAAAGAACTACCACCACCAAAACCAATAATCGCGTCTACGTTTTGTTGTTTTGCGTAATTAGCTGCATCTAAAACAACTTGTTCGGGTGGATCAGCTTGCACATCTGCAAAAGTGACATATTCAATATTAAGCGTATCTAAAATTTGAATGATGGGAAGATGTAGCTGGTTTTTGATCATGCCTGCATCGGTGACGAGTAACAACTTACGGTAAGCTTTTGATGACAAAATATTCTGTAATTCTTGTATAGAGCCTAAGCCTGAGATGATATTTGGAACGGTTTGAAATTGAAAATGGCTCATATACGTTATTTCCTTATTTTTGAACATTATTGTAGAAGGGTTCTTTAGGATTCAATCTTTAAGTAACTTAGCATAAGACACTTTAAAATAAAGTAGTTCTGAAGTGATTATGTTGAGTGTTGTATGAGGTAAGCACTACTTTCATATGGTAGGAGGGAGAAGGTAGCCGGAGATCACGCAAGGTATTTAAACGTTTATGGAAAGGTGGGCTTTTTGTTATTTATACTGTTCGGTAGATTTTCCTGAAGGCTACTAATTCATATAATGCCCTAACAATTTATAATTTTATTCGGTTCAACAGTGAAAATTTCTAAAACTGTACTTAGTCTTATTGGATGCTCTTGTTTAATGCTTAGCTCAGCAGCAATGGCGAAAACCAGCTCTAGCGTCTATTCACCTAAAAATGGTGTAATTTGTGACAAATATATCTGTGTTGACAAGAAAGGTGTATCTAAAAAGCTTACAGCCAAATACTTAGGAACTAACAAAGCAAACAAAGCATTCTCTCAAGGTGATTTTGATACTTCAGCATTCACACTCTCAAATGGTGTGTTCTGTGATACTAAGACAAAACTATGTCATGTTGATCGATACTTTGAAAATGGACATCGTAGTAAAGTTGATAGAAAAATGACGGATAAACTTTTTAAAAATAAATGATTTTTATCCTAGTTTTACTAAAAAGCCCATAATATTGGGCTTTTTTTACATAATATCAGATAAATAGACTATTAATTAAAAAATATCTAAGCCCTGAAAATCTGTTTTTTGCTTAAATTTTCTGAAGATATCAACGAAAACAGTTTTTACAAGTAGGATTACTACTATTTAAAAATTTTATGAACCTATAATTATAGCGACTTTAGCATTCGCATTAATTGCCGCAGTTGTAGTGATGATACTTAGCCTGATAGATCCTTAATTTCATAGTCGAAAAAAAGATTGTAGAAGTAACCAAAGAAGTTAAGAAAGCCAAAGATGATATTCAAAGTAGTTAACCGCATTCTGGCGGTATTATTAACTAGATCACATATATTTCTGTCATTTGTCGGATTTAATTAAATTGTTTAGAGACCTGTTTATACTGAATGTTCAAAATAAAAACAGGGTAACGACGTGAAAAATATTATTTTAGCAACAATAATGGGCTTCAGTGGAATCAATAGTGTATTTGCTGAGTGTACATATAGCTTTGATGCAACATTAGCTCAGTTGCAATCTTTAGGTAATACTTCTGTTCAGAAGTTTCCAACTATTACAGGAAATAAGTTTTCTTATAAGACATCTCAACAAAGTCCAATTTATTCGGCTTTTAGTCAAGATTACATTTCACGATTTTTAGCAGCAAATGATTCATCTGCAATGTTATATACCAGAGGGGATAAAGTAATACCAACAACTGGAATTATTGCTTTTGAATATAAAATTAAAGTTCCAACATTAGGTAATACAGGCTATGTAAATATTTTCCCAACTCTTGCAGCAGGCATTATGCAGAATGGTAAGGCTGTGAATTTTATAGTTGCGTACCAACATGGACCTACGGTTAATAACTTTTATATTAAAACCACATCAAATGATAGTGCGGTAGTTTCTGATCTTTTTAACTTAGCTCCGGAAGTTACTTCCGATGGCTACCAAAAAATTGGTATCTATATTAATCAGAACTCTAATCAAGTTGGTTTAGTTTTTAATGGGGTTAACAAAGGTTATTTTGCAACGTTTCCTTCTAAACTCGATAACCTGTACTTTTCATTAACCTCTAATTTTTATGATTTAGCAGCAACTGATGCGAACAAAGATGTCTCTATCGAGTTCCTACTTGATAAATCGAAAATTACACAAAGTTATCCAACCGGTACCAAAGATATTTGTGGAGTAGCTTTGTAAAAAGTCCATCAAATTAAAAGACTCCTCGCCAGCCACTTTCGAGTGGCTTTTTTACGTCTAAACGAAAAGTGAAATGAATAGAAAAAATAATATAAAAAAAGTTATTCCTTTGTGTAAAAGTCCTCTGATGAGGGCTTTATTATTTTCTTGAAAATTAGAAGATCAGATCGTTTGTCGACTGATTTATCAACTTTTAATCTATTGATAAACATTATTTTCCTTTTCAAGCCATGTGAGTTTTGACAAAATGCAACACGTCACAATGGTCAATTCAATTCTGACAATAATTTATAGTTTTGTTAGGATTTTGCATGCACCATATTTATTTCTATGTAATTCAAATGTTTGGAAGTAATTTCTAATGGAAACACAATATAAGGTGTTATGTGTCTGTTTAGGAAATATTTGCCGTTCTCCCACGGCTGAAGTGGTTTTTAGACATTATTGTGATGCACATCAACTCAATATACTTGTCGATTCTGCTGGAACGAGTAATTATCATCCAAACAAAGCACCAGATCAGCGCAGTCAGCTACACGCTAAAAAAAGAGGTTATGACTTATCTTCTTTACGTGCAAGACAGCTTTCAACTCAAGACTTTTTAGAGTTTGATTTAATTTTGGCAATGGATCATCAAAACTTTGATGATATTCATGACATGCTACAAAGTGCGGTTTCTCAGTTTGGCACTCATCAAATTCGTGCAAAAGTAGCGTTAATGAGCGAGCATGATCCCCAATATCTGCAACAAGCCTTGCCCGACCCTTATTATGGGGGTGCTGAGGGCTTTGAACGTGTACTCAATCAATGCGAGTCCAGTAGTTTGGCGTGGATTAATATTTTAAAAAAACAATTGAATGTTTAAGAATAGGTTTCTCAATACGATGCAAATTCAAAATCAGGTACAGCTTAAGCCATTCAATACTTTGAGCTTAGATGCAACAGCGTCGCACTACACCAAAGTCCAAACTATTCAGGATATTGAGGAAGCTTTGGGTTTTGCTGAGCAGCATAATTTAAATGTACTTGTACTATCGGGCGGTAGCAATATGCTACTGCCGCAACAAATCAATGCGTTGGTTATTCATCTAGATATCCAGGGTATTGAAGTTTTATCGAACGATGATGATTTCGTTCGAGTTAATGTCGGTGCAGGCCAAGTCTGGCATGATTTCGTTTTATACAGTACTCAGCAAAATTGGTTTGGCTTGCAAAATCTCGCACTTATTCCTGGATTAGTCGGTGCTTCGCCTGTACAAAATATTGGTGCTTATGGAGTGGAAGTAGGGGAGTTTATTGAGTCGGTACAAGTATATGACCGTAAACTTAAACAAACTCAAACAATTTTGGCCGCCGACTGCCATTTCGCCTATCGTCATAGCATTTTTAAAGATGATCCGAACCGTTACATTATTACGCATGTGACTTTTAAATTGCTTAAACATCCCCATTTAAAGCTTAACTATGGTGATTTGAAGCAAGCAGTTGGAGATAATCAGACTGCCGAGAACTTACAAAATCAAGTCATTCATATTCGTCAAAGTAAACTTCCTGATCCAAAAGAATATCCAAATGTGGGAAGTTTCTTTAAAAATCCAATAGTTAATCCTCAAGAATTTGAGCGCTTAATCACACAATTTTCAACAATTCCACATTATCCTCAAGCGAGTGGAAACGTTAAAATTGCAGCAGGATGGTTAATTGATCAGGTGGGTTGGAAAGGTAAACAACTTGATATGGTGGGTATGTTTCACAAACAGGCATTGGTTTTGGTGAATTATGCCAATGCATCTCTTACTGATGTAAAGAAAACTTATCAGGCTGTACAACATGATGTTGATCAGCGTTTCCATATTATGTTAGAACCAGAGCCTGTGCTTTATAACAGTTTAGGTTTAATTGAAAATCATACGGAATAGTTTTATGCCACAAGTACACTTAATGGTACGTTTAGTACAAGTAGTCACCGTGCTATTTTTACTATTGGGCTGTTTCGTGGTTTTTTTATATTCGCCGTTTTATTCAAAATTAATTGTAGCTGGACTTAATTATTTTGTACCGGTTGATGTTAATCAAGTCGCTGCTGAAAGCCAGAGACAGGCTGCATTAAGTGAGCATGACAATTTAGAACCAGGCTCAAATCTATGGATTGCTCGTCAAGCATATTTAAAGCTGACTGAAAAAGCTTTACGTGAAAAAAAGACAACAGATCTGACCTATCTTCAAGAAAACTATAAGGCTTTGCAGCAAATTATTCTTTTAGAAGAAAAGGAACAAGATTCAGAGGCAGCCGCTTCCGTAACGGTTCCTTTAGTAGTTAGAAACTCAGAAATTGATGCTGCCGATGAAGCAAGTGCTCCTATTGATGAAGCTCTCTTTATTAATAGTTCAGAAAACAAAGCACTTACAGAGCAATATACTGAGTTTTTAGCAAGAAAACCTGTTGTACCAGAGCATCAAAAAGCTGTCAGTGAACCTGAACAGAAAATCGAATATGTCCGTAAAAACCCAATACCAGTCCAGTCTAAAAAGTTATCAGAACCTTATGCAATTGTTGTATTGGGTGGCGGATTAACCTTAGATAAAAATGGTAAAGATATTGTGGTTAATGGCTACACGCGCTTACGCTTAGAAAAAACTTTAGAAATTGAAAAACAAAGTCATCTTCCTATTGTGCTTAGCGGTGTTGAAGCGCCTTATATGCAAACTTGGTTAAAAGAGCGCGGTGTGGAAGCAAAACTATTAGAAAAACGTAGTATGAATACATGTGAAAATACACGATTTAGCTCTCTGTTGCTTCAGAAGAAAGGGGGCGCTCCGACGGTTATGTTGGTTACTGATGAATATCATATGCCGCGTACACGTCGACTATTTGCCTTAAATGGTATAGAAACGATTCCTGTTGTAGCTCCGATGCCAACACCACTTACACGCTGGCAACCAAGTGTGCAAAATTACGATCATAGCCGCCGTGCGAATTATGAATTACTTGCGACAATTCGCGACATGTTGTTTGGTTCAAGTGATTGTCGAGAGGTACCTTAATGTCAGATATCCCGTTTCTCAATCCTGCCGTATTAAAACAATTAGATTTGCCGGTTCCCAACCGTGATCTTACGCCACAGGTTTTAAACCCACTCAATTTAAATACATTAGAGGAACCATCGCGAGATTTGCTGGCCTACCGCAAATTGTATGGTTTGCATTTACTTGAATGTGACCATTGGCAGGGTTATGTTCAAATGCCTTTATTTCGCTTACATGTGCAGGTTTTCAAACCTAAAGTAGAAAAAATACAAGGTACTGTCTGTTTATTACATGGTTATCTTGAGCATAGCGGTATTTATCAGCCCATCATTCGAGAAATTCTTGAACAAGGTTTCAGTGTAATTACCTATGACTTACCAGGGCATGGTTTAAGCAATGGTTCACCAGCAAGTATTCAAAATTTTGATCACTATCAACAAGTACTGATGGCTGTTTATCAATATGTGAAACATGCAGATCAGTTGCCTAAACCTTGGGTGGGAATTGGTCAAAGCACGGGCGGGGCAATTTGGATGCATCATTTATTAGAATATGCTGAAAAACGCCAAGATCCGATTGTAGATAGAGTACTGTTACTTTCACCTTTGATTCGCCCTGCAAAAACAGCATGGTGGCATAATCCAGTTGGATTGGGCATTATTCGCCGTATTAAGCGCCAAGTACCAAGACACTTTAGACGTAATAATCATAATCCTGAATTCTTGCGTTTTATTCGCTTAAAAGATCCATTGCAACCCCGAATGATGGGGATGGACTGGATTTTGGCTATGTCAAAATGGATGCAAGAAATGGAAGAGCGGCCCGCTTGCCGTATTCCCGTGTGGCTTGCACAAGGTGCTCTTGATCAGACGGTTGACTGGCGTTACAACATTGAATTTATTCGTCGTAAATTTAGGCTTCAAACGCTATTAATGCTCGAAGAAGGTTCACATCAATTAATTAATGAACGTGCAGATATACGTGCGGCTTTAACAGGATTGATTCCAGCCTTTTTACATGCGAAACCAAAACACTTTTATTATTAAAAAATAATGCATCTATCCAATAATTTTGGATAGATGCATGACTTAATCTATGTGCTTTATTTTGAATTTTGATAAAGCTGCATAAAGTTTTTATAAACTGAAGATTGTTTTTGTGGACTATACATATTGCGTTCAATCGTTCCTTTATCCGTTTTTATCAAAACGTTTACATTTTGAGCATTTTTAAACTCTTGTAAGAATTGGCTTGGAATAATAAAGAACGTAGTTGAATGTTTAGGCACTAATCGACTTACATTCGTTTTTTCAGTCGCTTGAGCGGGTTGATAAGTAAATCGTTTGCCATCAATATCAAATATTAACTCGTTAATATCATAAAAGTTATAACTACTACTTAAATGAACATCTACGCGGAGCTGATCTTTTTGATTCTCGTTCCATTTAACGAGCAAGCTAGGACATAATTCAGTTGGTAAACAGTTGAGCTGACCAGCTGTCTTTACTACAGTAGGAGCTGTTGCTTTATCTGTACCAAATTGTGTGGTGCTGCAAGCCGTTGTAAGTAGACAAGAACCCAATAAGAGTAGAGATTTCTTCATCATATAAATTCCAAGATAGTATGTTTAATATTATTTATGTTAAGGCCAATAATTTTGACATAAATTAACGTGTAGTTGGGCTTAAAAATACAAATGGTTTTGCAATTTTAAAGGAAGAAGTAGCATTACCTGCATAGATATGGCTTTGATCGGGCCCTAAATCAAGTCTACGCGTTTTACCATCTTTAAAATTAATCTTTTTTAAGTCAACCCAAAACACATTTGGTGATAGGGCAGACTCGAAAAAATAGAGCAGCTGTTTATTTATGATCGGCCACAGTTCGGCCAGTGCGACAAAAGAAGAGATGAATGTTTTTTTCAACATGATGAGATACCTTCTTGTTATAAGCATTAAAAAGTTTTTATTAAATAAAATTAAAATGTGTACGTTATTTATACTTTTATATTAGGTGAAAAATTGATTAAATACAAATTAAAAGGAGAGTGAAATTTAATCAAAAATTACATATTAATTTTAAATATGGAAGAGCATCACACTATAAATGTAATGCTCAAGTTAGAAAATTAATATAAATTAGAAATGATTGGCATCAGCCATATTCCACATCCGATAATAAAAATTATCATCGTCATTATTAAGTTCAGATTGTAAAAGTTCACCTTCTTTTAAGAAAAAATGCAATTGAGCATAGTTCTTAATTTCACGATCGTTTACTCGCTGAGCCAAATGATGGGCTTTAATATCCGAAGGATGGCGTAAACCAGCCGCAGCAATCATTTCTGACAAAGCATGCAAGGTATTTTTATGAAAGTTAAATACCCGTTCTGATTTGGTTGGTACATCAATTGCTTTTTGGCGGTCTTTATCTTGGGTTGCAACACCTACAGGGCATTGGTTAGTGTGACAGCTTTGTGCCTGAATACACCCAACAGCAAACATGAAACCACGTGCTGAGTTAACCCAATCTGCACCTAGTGCAAAAGTACTGGCAATATCGAAAGCACTAATGATTTTACCACTAGCACCAATCTTAACTTGATCTCTTAGCCCTGCACCGACAAGTGTGTTATGGACAAAGCGTAAGCCTTCACGTAATGGTGTACCAATATTATCGCTAAACTCAATTGGCGCTGCACCTGTACCGCCTTCAGAACCGTCAACCACAATAAAGTCAGGAACAATTTTTGTTTCAAGCATTGCTTTAACAATACTCATAAATTGCCAAGGCTGACCAATACACAGTTTAAAACCAACTGGTTTACCGCCAGATAATGTGCGCAACTTCTGTAAGAAATGCATCATTTCAATTGGGGTAGAAAAACTAGAGTGCTTTGCAGGAGAAATACAGTCATGATCGCGCGAAACGCCACGGATTTCGGCAATTTCTGCGGTAATTTTATGTTTAGGTAAAATACCACCATGGCCTGGTTTTGCACCTTGGGAAAGCTTCAGCTCAATCATCTTGATTTGTGGTAATTGGGATTGTTTGGCAAACTTTTGCTCGTCAAATTTCCCATCTACGGTACGGCATCCAAAATAACCACTGGCAATTTGCCAAACAATATCACCGCCATTTTCTAGATGATAAGGGCTTAAACTACCTTCGCCAGTATCATGATAAAACCCACCTAACTGCGCACCTTTATTTAATGCGCGGATTGCATTTGCACTTAAACTACCAAAGCTCATGGCAGAAATGTTCATAATTGACGCGCTATAAGGTTGAAGGCATTGTGCATTACCAACCTGAATACGGAAACTCTTTGGATCTGCTGGTGGGCAAGGGCTTATTGAGTGGACAATAAAGCGATAGTTTTCTTGATAAACGTCAATAATTGAACCAAAAGGTTTATCTGCATTTTCATTTTTAGCGCGTTGATAAACTAGACTTCTTTGCATACGCGAAAAAGGTAGAGCATCTTGATCCGCTTCAATAAAGTATTGGCGAATTTCTGGGCGTATATCTTCAAATAAAAAACGGAAATGCCCCATAATTGGGTAGTTTCTTAAAATTGAATGTTTATTCTGCAAAACATCATAGAGGCCTAATAAGCTTAGTGCACCCGTGAGCACCCATAAACCGTTAAGTAGAGTATCTGAAATAAAATAATAGATACTATGAGGGGTATATACGGTGCGAAACCATGTAATGCTGAGTGCAGTAAAAATACATAAGAACCAGAGAGAATGGCGTGAAAAGAATGTATTGAGAAATTTATGTCGAATGATTTGTGCTGGACTCGCCATATTGGAACAAATTCCTAATGTTTTACTGGCACATACCTTGCCAAGAAGTAAGTAAAACTACAAGTATGAAATTGTTAGTTTTAGGGGACAAGAAAGAGTACATTCAAAGGTTCGCTTGATTTAAAAATATATTTTTAAATAGAAAGTATTTTGACTATAAATAATATTTAATCTGAAGATTTTAGCATTAAGATAAATTATAAAATTAATGGATTTTATAAAAGTTTAGTTGTGCTGAAAAATATATTTTGTTAAATCAATTTCTAAAAAACTATATATAAACTAAATGTAAATTTAGATTTATTTAAAAATAAGAAAATTATTTGAATGCTATTTTATGTTTTGGAATACTTAATACTGTGCTATTTAATTGTTGTTTGCTAATATAAATAAATTGAAATAATATTTTTTAATAGACATTACTACAACTATATAAGATTCTAAAAATTATTTAAGGACTGAAATGAATTGGAAATTATTAATATGCTCTATTCTTCTAACGGGAGTCTTTTTCTTAACTTTAATGTTCTATTTAGGTTTTGATTTAGATACTTATAAAAAAGTCGTTCTAATACAAAGTTTGTTAGTAGCTGCGGCTATCATCTTTGACTCTATGGAACGAAAGGATAATCCTATCTTTCCAGGATATATCATTTATCCCTTACTGGGTATTTTATTTGTTTTAGGGGTTACGCCTATTCTAGATTTTTTTGCTGAGAGACCTAAAGGATTTCATAGTTGGGATATTAGGAATATGTTTGTGATCAACTCTAGCAGTGCAGACTATCATTTTAGGAAACTGGCTTGGTATGGCAAAGCCTATATACAATTAGGTTTTGCTATGGTGGGTGGATTTCTCGGCCTGTTTTTTCATTTAATTTTTAGAAATAGTTAAGCTAATGCTACCTTCTTCTGGTAGGTGAAAAGTTGTTTTAATTACTGAAAATTCTTAAAAAATCCTAGAACTGTTATAAGTTACTTAGATTTCTTATTCATAAAATATTGTTTTCTTATTCATTTAAAATATATAGAACAATCAGTAGCTTACTTTTTGTTCTTGTTTTTTTGACCAAAGGTTAAAAAATTATAAATTACTAAAAGTGATGGTAAATTTTAACTAATGAAAAGCTATAATTTTTTTAGTAAAACTAATAAAAACTGAATAAAAGTATCGAAAATTCATATAAAAAGTGTAATAAACCATAAAAATTTTTCTAATTGAGAAATTCATCAGAAGTTGAACTATTAATTGATATTTAAAATGAAACTTATGTTAGTGTTTTTGTTGTTTTTTTGTATTATGCGCGGTCAGTAGAGTAAAAAAATAATGCTTTGAAAAAACAATCAGAAAAGCTAGTGATTGTGTTGGGGAAGGCTAGTTTTTACATCTATTAATTTTATTGGCGTAATGTAAAAAAGGTTTTTAACCATGAAAAAGTCTCTCATTTGTTTATCAGCAATTGCTATGGGTTTAATGTCTATCAATGCCACAAATGCTGCAACAGCAACAGGCACCTTGACTGTTAAAGCAACAATTACAAATAGCTGTGTATTGAATACTTCAGCTACAGGTACAACAGCTAACGCAGTTTTAGATTTTGGTACTTTAAGTTCTCTTGCTAGCAACGTCGATGCAGATACTACAACGACAGGTGGTACTGCCATCAAAGTTTTATGTAACAACACTGTGCCATGGACTTTGGCTTTTGATGCCGGCAAAAATGCTCAAACGACTCAACGTCGTATGATTGGTGGCGCAACAAGCAACGAATTTATTCCTTACAACCTCTTCTCTGACACTAACCGTGCAACAGCAATTGGTATTGCAACAACTGCATATAGTGGTACTGGTACTGGTGCGCCACAAGCAGTTAACGTCTATGGTCGTATCCCTGCTGGCTCAACTTTGCCAAGCGCAGGTAGCTATGTTGACACTGTAACTGTAACAGTGACTTATTAATTTTTAATAAGTTTTATTGTGTCATTGCTAGCTCTTGATTGAGAGAGCTAGCCTAATTTGAGAAAAGTAGTTCTGGGCAAATCATGAGAAAAAATATCTTTGTTATTACAAGTTTATTGTTATTTTTGCCTAGTATGCTGAACGCTGCATCAATTCGTCTTTCGCCTGTAAGTATTGAAATATTAAATGATCAATCGGCGTCCTCAATTAGCCTATATAACCAGTCAAATGAAAGCACTGATTTGCAGGTACGTGTATTTGAATGGCGCCAAAATGCTGGGCAAGATCAATTAATACCTACAGATGAGATCGCGGTTAGCCCCCCGTTTTTAAAATTACAACCTAATGATTCTTATAACTTACGTGTAGTTAGAATTAATCCAGCACCAGTTTCTGGTGAGCAAACATACCGTATTATTATTGATGAACTACCGAAACCGATTGATAACCGTAAAGCTGATCAAGGGATTAACGTACTACTACGTTCGTCATTGCCTTTATTTGTCGTAAATAAAGATGCAATTACTAAACTTACGTGGTCAATACAACAAGAACAAAATAATTCTTCTCTTATGATTAGTAATGTTGGCAATCGACATGCACTTTTAAATAATTTAACACTTGTTGATGTAACAGAAAATAAAAGCTATGCCATTAAAGTAAATACGGTGAATGGTTATATTCTTGCTGGCAAAGCAAGAAGTTTTAATATTAGCCCTGATTTCAAATTTCAAGCGGATCATAAATATAATATTTCATTAAATATTAACGGTAAGCAAACATCTCTTTAAAGAGGCACATATGAAATATCTCGTAAGTGCCTTATGTGTTATGTACTTGCCGATTCATGCTTTTGCTGAATCATTGCAAGATAACACCAATATTGCTTTACCAAGTATTCCGGAAGTTACAAACTCTTCTCATCAGGTGTTTAGTTCTGATAAGGCCTACACACAGCTTTTTTTAAAGATTTCTATTAACTCGAATATTTCAACAGATTTAATATCGGTACGCCAAGATCAAGATGGAAAGCTGTATATTCGTGTTCGTGACTTAAAAACTTTAAGAGTGAAAATGGATGAACACATTCCAGATACTCAATGGGTGTGTATTAATGAACTAAAAGGAATCCAGTTTAAATATCTAGAGAATGAACAATCTCTAAACTTGCAAGTTCCGTCCAGCATGTTGACGGATTACTCAGTTGATTTAAATGGTCAACAGCTCACGAGTCCTCATTTACTGAAAATGAAGCCCTTAAATGCGGCCATTTTGAACTATAGCCTCTATCACACCATGACCAATGACGAGAATGTTTTCTCCGGTTCGGCAGAGGGGATTTTTAACAGTGCAATTGGTAACTTTTCTTCAGGCATTTTATACAACGGCAGTAATGAAACTAGTTATAGCCATGAAAAATGGGTGCGTCTAGAAAGTAAGTGGCAGTATGTAGACCCTGAAAAGATCAGGATATATACCTTAGGGGACTTTATTTCCAATAGTTCTGATTGGGGGAGTAGTGTACGACTAGCTGGTTTTCAATGGTCGAGTGCTTACACTCAACGTGGTGATATTGTCACCTCGGCATTACCACAATTTTCTGGCTCGGCTGCACTGCCTTCGACATTAGATTTATATGTTAACCAGCAAAAGATTTATTCAGGACTTGTGCCTTCAGGCCCGTTTGACATTAAGCAGCTCCCGTTTATTTCGGGAAATGAAGTCACACTTGTGACTACCGATGCGACGGGTCAGCAGAGCATTACCAAACAGGCTTATTATTTTTCATCTAAAATTTTGGCAAAAGGGATTAATGAATTTTCAGTAGATGTTGGGGTTCCACGTTATAACTATGGGTTGTATTCAAACGATTATGACGATGCCACCTTTGCTTCAGGTGCGATTCGATATGGTTATAGTAACTCACTGACTTTAAGCGGTGGTGCAGAGGCTTCAACAGATGGCCTATCAAATCTGGGCACTGGTTTTGCCAAGAATCTGTTTGGTTTTGGGGTAATTAATGCTGATATTGCAGCGAGCCAATATAAAGATGAAAACGGTTATTCTGCCTTAGTTGGTTTAGAAGGGCGTATCTGTAAGAATATTTCGTTTAATACCAGTTACCGCAAAGTATTTGATAACTATTTTGACCTTGCCCGTGTGTCTCAAATTCGATATTTAAAAGATAACCAGATTACTTCTGAGCCACAGAACTATCTGAGCTATAGTGCGCTGGCAGATGAGATTTTTAGGGCAGGGATGAGCTATAACTTTTACGAAGGATATAGCGCCTATCTGGGTTATAACCAGATTAAATTTAGCGACAATTCTTATAAATTAGTGTCTGCCAATTTGAGTGGAAGTTTGAACAAGAACTGGGGATTTTATACCTCAGCGTATAAAGATTATGAAAATCACAAAGACTATGGCATTTACTTTGCGTTGCGTTATACACCGTCTACTAGAGTCAATGCGATTACGAGTGTATCTAGTGAAAGTGGAAAAACAACGTATAGACAAGAAATAAATGGATTTAGTGACCCACAAATCGGTGCATTTGGATGGGGAGGTTATGTTGAGCGCGATCAGGATGCCAATCAAAACAATGCATCAGTCTATGCTTCTTACCGTGCCCGTGGTGCTTATCTGATAGGTCGATATAATCGAATTGGAGATAATGATCAGGTTGCACTTTCGGCGACAGGATCATTGGTTGCGGCAGCTGGACGGATTTTTGCGGCCAATGAAATTGGAGACGGCTACGTAGTCGTGACCAATGCCGGACCACAAAGCCAAATTCTAAATGGTGGAGTCAATTTAGGAGCGACTGATCGAACCGGTCGATTCTTAATTTCAAATTTAAGACCTTATCAGCTTCATCATATCTACCTAGATCCATCATATTTACCTTTAGAATGGGATGTTACTTCGACTAACCAAACAGCATTTGTAGGTTATCGCCAAGGAACCTTAGTAGACTTTGGTGCTCATCAGGTTGTTTCAGGGCTAGTAAAACTTGTTGATTCGAATAACTCAGCGTTATTACCTGGTTATAGCGTTCGAATTAATGGACAGCAAGATGGGGTAGTTGGCTACGACGGTGAAGTATTTATTCCAAATCTATTAAAACAAAACAAACTTGAAGTCGATCTTCTGGATCATGGTTCATGCCAAGTTAATTTTGCGTATGAAAATAAGCAATACAGTGCTAAAAAATTGGGGCCTTATGTATGTCGATAACTACTGCGAGTCATAGTTTTGGGATGAAGGGTGAAAAGTTTTCATTGGTCATAAAGTATATTTTAGTAATTGCTCTGTTATTTATATTATATGCATTTTTTAGCTCTGCACATGCTGCTTGTACGGTAAGTGGAACCACTAATAATACGTATACTTATACGGCCGCCACTATTAATAGTGATGCAACCATAAACTTTTCCGGCACGATTAGATGTCTTGGCGGACGTACTACTCCTGAAATTTCAGCTTATATGTGTATGAAAACCGTATTTACAGGAAACACGAACGCCAATAATAGCGTTTCATTACCTTATACGGTCACTGCAACTGTAGGTGGCGCAGGTTCTTCTACCACAAATCAGACCTCAAATGTTTGGTATGGACCAGTGAGGACTGTCGCTTCAAATAATATTATTAATTACTCTGTAAATGTAAAAGTCCCAGCCCGCACTGGTTCGCTCATTGCATATCCTAAAGGTACATATACTGGTACGGTTCAGCTTTTTTGGGATATGCAAGCAAGCTCTAGAACTGTTTGCGAAGGTAATAGTGGAGGTGGATGGGATTCAGGTAATACCACTATAACGGCTAATTATGTTGTACCGAGTTTATGCCAATTAGATTCAACATCAAATGTCGACTTTGGCAATATTAATGATATTGGTTCGACTAGTCGTGATTACACTGCGCAAGGTACTGTGAATACGACTTGTAACAATGGAACGCCATACAGTATTTATTTAGGTGATGGAAATAACCGTATTGCTGGTGGCTTTAGACGTATGACAAATGGTAGTAGTCAATATATTCCCTATCAGTTATATCAGAATTCGACTTATAGTACGGTATGGGACACTACTGGTGGTGTAACCGCGGTTGGAGGTTCTGGAGGTGTTTCCAAAATAGGCTCGGGAAGTGCTCAAAGCACAAATGTGTATGGAAAAATTCCACAAGGTACTACTATTTCAACGACTCCTGGTAACTACTCAGATACGATAGTTGTTACAGTAACTTATTAATTATCTGTTGGAATTTGATATTGAGTATCTTTCTGGTGCTGGGTTGGTAATGTGAATATCCGTGAGTTTGATATTCGATATTTAAGCTAAGCTTAATTTGAAAATTTAGTTCTAAAGAGTGATATCTATAAATTTGATTTTTAATTGTTCTAATTTAAAGGAAGTAGAAAAGCTTTTACAGAAAAGATAGTTGAAAAAAGACGGTTAACGGTAATGTTGTTTTAGGATAAGTAAAAACAGAAAAAGACAAATTAAGAAAATAAGAAAAAACATCTGATGAATAAATACCTTATGAATATTAAATGTATTTTTACACAAGTTAACACATTGTACAAATTAAATTACAGTTCTCTTAGCTTTATTTAATCTTTCTTATCAATAAAAAAAGCTTTCAGAGGCAAAGCTGGTTATTAATAAATTAGTTATTTGCATTAAAAAACAAAGTATTAGAATTATGTGGTTGGGAGTTCTCAGATAACTTGTGATATGAATTTGATTAACTAAAGGTCCTCTTCGGAGGTTTTTCATATTTGATTTCAATTTGCCGAGCATATTTGGGTACTGGGTACAAAGAGTCCCGCTAAATATGGATTATTGGTGGGGACTTTTACTTTATGTGTTAAGCTGATCTTTATAATTATGTGGATTAGTACAATGTTCATTTGCATTGGTGGTGATTTAGACGGTGAAGTTATAAATGACCGTGAAGGTACGTACTTAGAAGCCAGTGAAATAGATTCAAATAAACAATCAACATACAACCGCCAGAGCTATATTATTGGTGAAAATACATATCGATTTTGGCTGTGTGCGGAGTTGACCTATGCTGAGACAACAAAAATAGCGAATGATT
>RCUT01000253.1_pt1 | contig 29154 bp, 20 predicted proteins | sample 2166171 | NCBI WGS metagenome assembly RCUT01 (sample SAMN09932757, study PRJNA488358) | compost metagenome | isolation source: compost soil in 4-hydroxybenzoic | place: Germany: Experimental Botanical Garden | reverse complement strand
GTCAGATACTGCTCGATGTCCTGTGCGTAGGCTGGCGAAACCTCGCGGCGTACCGTAACGCCGACCTGTCTCACATCTTCGAGCGGTGGCAGTTTGATGCGCAGATGTTGATTGTTGCGACGAAACGCGGTCGGACAGCCAATGATACGGACATTCTGAATGCCGATATCGTTGAGCACTTGCGCTGTATACGCTCCGCGTACACCGACAGAAACAGTTGAATCGGAGATCATGCGCAACACGGCCTTCGTTTCTTCAGAAAGCTGGATTTCTCCGCGCACCGGCGCCTGCGCCCCAACGCCAAAGGCAATAACCGGCAGTTTCAACCGCTGCAGCACCGGGATCGTGTCACGCCAGTTCATATCTTTGTTGATGTAGTTCGAGCCGCGAAGGATCACATAATCATATTCTTCCCGCAGCTGATCAATCTTTTCGGGTGAGAAATTGGTGATCGGCAGCTCGGACGCCTTCTCGTAATTCATGAGTTTCAGTGAGGATTCAAAAACGAAAGCATCGCCAATATTGTGATAGTGGTTGATGCTGCCCTGCACGTCAGTATGACGATACCAGCGGACATTGTCGTGATCGTACACTTCTCCTGCCGGGATCATGACGAGGGCGCGTGCCATAGGCTATTCCTTCTTTTATAAGTAAATGCAAACAAGCCAGGCTCAGCTTGCCTGAGAAAGTGCGGTTTCTGTGACCGCTGGTTTCAGTCTGCGAGGTTTGGCCTCGCGCAATTGGCTGTAAAGTTCGAGATGCGCGCTTGCACAATCGACATAATGAACCGGTTTGCGGATGGATTGATGCAAGCGGTTCCAGATATTCTGATCGCTCAGCACTTCGGTAAAACGGTCAGCCAGATCTTCCGCACTGCGGACGCGGAAATGAAGACCATCCTCTCCATCGCGAATTTTTTCAGCCATGCCGCCAATGTTGGAGCAGATGACGGGTCGCCGATGATGCAGCGCTTCCTGAATGACGATGGGTGAGTTTTCCCACCATATCGAGGGCATAACAACCCAATCGACTGACTGCATAAGGCGTGGCATTTCGGCATTCTGATAAGCGCCATAGAAGCGAACGCGCGGACCTGCCTCCTCAATCAGCTTCTGCATGCGTTCCTGAAAGGCTGGCGGTTGCTTTTCAAGGTTGCCGCCAAAAATCATCAGGCGGGAATCCTCGCCCCAGACCTGTTCGGGGACGCGCGACACTGCATCGATAAGCACATCGATACCCTTGAACGGATTGATCTGTCCGAAGAACGCAAAGCGGCTGCGCCGCGGGTCAGGTCCAGTCAGTTCTCGGGGTGGCGTTGTCTGCGTGATCGCGATGCCATTTTCAATGACTGTCATCTTTTCGGGATTGATCCCCCATTCGCGATAACGATTTGCCAGAAACTCACTCGGCGACACAAAAGCATCAGCGAGTTCCAGCATGCCACGCACAAAGCGTTCGCGCTTCAAAAAGCGGGCAGGCGGTATCTGCGGAAAGCAGGCATGGCAATCAATCGGGGAAGCTTCATTGCAGAGCTTTGATGTGCCCGCTTTCACCATCTGCCCGTCATTGTTGCAGATGGAAAGGAACTCGTGGAAAGTCACCAGAATGATGCGATCCGGCAAAGTCTCGCGGATGGCATAAAGCGTTTCGAGACCGAGACCGAGCACATGATGGAAGTGAACGATATCCGGGTCGAAATCGCGCACGAACCGCAAAAGATCGCGGCGGATTTCGTCGGTGTTCTTGTTGGACAGATAAAAGTGATCATATTCGTCGGCGTGAAACAGAATCTCGTCACTCGCACGCCGCATGCTCATCAGTGCTGTGGTGCCGTGGCGGGGGATAGGGTGGCTGGCTCGTGCCAGATAAACCGACTGAACGCCCGGTGTCGCATTCAATCCCTTGTGTAGATTGTAGGATGCGATTTCACCGCCGCCGAGTGAGATCGATGGGTGGGCATGGGAAATGACGAGAACACGGAGTTTTTCGCTCATGCGGGCTCCTCCAGCGCGACCTTGCGCTTGCCTGCAAGAATTGCAGACCAGCGTGCATCAAAAACCTGACGATCTATGCGCTCAATAAGCGCGATGGTGGATGCTTTATCCGTTACCGAAACGTCATCCGCGCCAAGCATCTGTGCGGAAGGCAGCCAATAGGAGCGCAGGCCGGATTGCTTGAGTTTCAAGCCAAGGTCGAGACCCTTTTCATGGGTGCCGAGATAACCGCGGGTAAAACCACCAGCGGTGAATAAAGCTTCGCGGGGCATGATGCAGCATTCGAAGGTTGCTGTTGCCACTTCCGTCAATTGCATGCCCGATATGGCATCAATCGGATAACCAGCATAGCGGCTGATAAGGGCGCGATCCGATTGCGGGCCTGCCACCCATGTTCCTGCCCAGCGGATCGAGTCATCTTCATAGGCAAGTGTCGGCGAAAGTACGCAATCCTTATGCGTCTCATAGGCGCTGACCAATTTGTTGAGCCAGCCCGAACGGCGCGGCAACAAAGAGCCAGCGAGAAAGATGACCTGATCAGTGGAAACCGTTCGCGCACCAACTTCAAACGCATCATAAAGATCTTCAGAACCGTTGGCCGAAACCAGTCGGATACGTAGTCGATAAAAGTCAGCAAGCCGCCTGATCTGTACGCCGATACGGTCGATGATTTCGGTCGCAGCCGCGATCACAATCGGCGCGATCCGCGTTTCAGGATCAAGTGCCAGCAGAGCAAGCAGCGGTTCGATTTCTTCAACGCGTTCGTCAATACCGATGATGATGGCCGGACCGATTGCATCTTCAAAGGGGCCAAGGTCAACCACACCGAATACTTCCGGTGCCGGACGATTGACGCCACGCAACAATGGCACAAGCTGCTGATCGACGATGTGGCGCAACGCCCATGCATTCGGATCGGTGGCACGCAGTTGTCGAACGATGGCATCGCGCGACGTTACACGGGTTGGGGTGAGCGGAAAGAATGCGCGGCGACCGTCGCTGATTGCCAGTTCCAGATAGAAAGGAGACGTGCTGTCGCCTGCAAGCTCCGGCGCAAAAGCTACAAAACCATGGGCATGGCGGCTTGGATCAAGGCCCGCATTGAAGGGCGGATGATTGTCAAACTCGCGGGTCACATCGGAGCGGTCGATGCGCGTCCACGTCGTGTCGATCTGGATGTCGCCGCGATGGCGCCGAAGCCGCACGCTTTCAACGTGATTGTCGGGATCAAGCAGCCAGCCCGAGATCAATATGCCACTGCCTTCAACCCGAAAGACATTGTCGATGCCCATGCGAACGGGAAAAGGCAGGGCGGAGACGGTATCAGCACCATCGAAACGATTGGCGGCAGAACGCAGGCGCAGAAGAATATCGGTGGAACTGCGTACGCGCGGCAGGATAGCGCGGATATGGGCCGGTGTTTCGCGCGAGCCTGAGAGAAGTCTGCGATCATAAACTTCGGTAAAGCGCCAGCCGCGACGGCCGCGAAACAAAATACGCTCAATATCATTGGCCTCGACCGGCTCATTGGCGAGAAGAAGCCCGGCAAAGCCAGAGGCTTGTTCTTCAAGATCAGGGCGCGCAAAAACACTGATGGAGCATTCGGCGAGTGATGAGTTTTTACCGCTGATCAGAAGCCGTGTTACCGCAGGCGTTAAATCCTGTGCCCAGCCCTGGACGAAAATATCGCCTTCGTCGCTGCCGCCAATCAGTTCAATGCATCCATCCGAACGTGCACCCGCCTGCAGCAGAACGGTGATCGCGGATAATTTCTTCCGGCTGATGGGCCCCGATATCAGGCCCTCAACGAGTTCATCGATGACGCCTGAAAGGCTCGGCCCGGATAAATCCCCGATCATCGCCACGAAATCTGGAACAGATGCCGATCGCGATGCAAAATTATAGCGCGCAACCTTTGCCCGATGCTGGAACATGATGGTCTTGAGGATACCACGACGCAACACATTCGTCGGCACGATGGCGACAAAGCCATGTGTTCCGGCGGGCGATGGCTCTTTCAAGGGCCAGGTTATGAGGTTCGTTTTCACGCTCATCGCCGGGTCGCCATTGAGAAACGCTGTAACCTGATCAGTGGTGGCACTTCCAATGCCGAGCACCAGGACGAGCGTGTCCTCAATCACGCATCCCACCACCATTTCGCCTTCCATGATCATGGGAGGGCGCTCGGTCGTGCGGCCATTTCTGGCAGCGGATTGTATGTTTGGCCTTTCATCCTGTGTCATGCGGCGACCTCAGGGCATGACGGCGAGTGTGAGAAGGGCGCCCGCGACAAAGCCGGTCAAGACGGCGGCGAGCACGAAGAGAACTTTGATGTCGCCGCTGCTCCGCTTGCGGACGTCTTCCATACGCTGCTCAAGACCGGCCACGACACCATCCATGCGCATGATATGCACATCAAGCTCGGTCATGCGCTGGTGCAGATCGGTGCGCAGGGCATCGACCGAACCGGCAATGTCGAGCAGGTCTGTGGATGAAGCGTTGCCAGCGCTGTCGATGGTGGGGGCTGCTCGTTGCAGCGAGCGTTGGTTCACTTGCAACTGGCGTTGGGCTGCCATCAGCATGTCGAGCTTGTCGAGGATGCGGGTCATAGGCGCTGCGATCAGCGCTTCGGCGGCCTGTTCATCGGGTTTTGGCACACGCAGTTTCTGTTCTATGCCTGCTGCATTGGCGGCAACCACGACCAGTTCGCCTGCGCGAGCGACTGCAAATTGCGGCAGCATCACCTCAAACGCGTGCATGCCGTCGCCGATGCCATTGCGCTTCAGATCGGGTCTGTCCTTATCTGCAGGCGCTTCGGCAATTGGCTTGTCATCGAGCAGAACGCGAATAATGAGCCGCTCTGCCGGGTAGGAAGGATCGAACGCCCAGCCGTAAAGGCGGCCTTCTTCGATGGCGTCAACGCGTCCTTTCATGGCTTCAGCCCTTTGAGGTGTCGGCGAAGCGCTCTGGGCTTCAGCCGGCTTTTGTGCCCCCTCGGATGGAATTTTGGTCGCGATGTTCATGATCTACCTCTTATGCTGCCTCGACACGGGCTGCGCGCAATGACCCGATCATGTCGAGGTAGCGGGCTGCTGTGGTGTCGATGGTGTCCGGGTGTCGTGCGTTTTCGCCAAGCGATTGGCGCAGGTCCGGGTTTTCCGCCATGCGTCGCATTGCTTGAGCAAGCGCCAGCGGATCATTGGGCGGAACGGTGAGGCCATTGATGCCATCAGCGATCATTTCGGCCATTCCGCCAATATTGCTGCAAATGACAGGGCGGTTCTGCCCCTGTGCTTCCTGAATGACGAGCGGCGCATTCTCCCACCAGATCGAAGGCATGATTGCGCAATCGACAGACTGGATGAGTTGAGCGATGTCTTCGCGGCGATAAGCGCCGCGACGCTGCACGACCGGCCATGTATTCGTAAAAAGCTGGTCGATTTCGTTGACAAAGCTTTCGCTCTGAAAAGGTGCTGCTCCGTGAACACGCAGCTCGAAATCAAAGCCTTCGGAAATGAGTTGTTGGGCCGCCTCAAGCAGGACTGTTGCGCCCTTCCATGGATTGAGATTGCCGAAATAGCCGAAGGTTGGCTTTGTCCGTTCCTGCTGTCGAAATTCGACTGCTGGCCGTTCGGGCTGCCCATTGGGAATGACCTCAATGCGATCTTCTGCAAGGCCCCATTCGACATAGCGCTGTTTGAGAAATTCGCTCGGTGAGACGAAGGCATCGACGGCGCTGAGCAGCGATTTGATGTGCCTTTCACGCAATACGAATTTATCGAGCGCAATGTCTTTGAAGCAGGCATGGCAACGGTCAGGGCTTGCACCATGGCAAAGTTCCTTGCCGGTGGTGCGAACCATCAGGCCGTCATGGTGGCAGATGGGATAATAATCATGCAGTGTCAGGACGATGCGGCAATCGGGCAGCGTGCGGCGCACGATATGCGGGAATTCTGCGCCCAAAAGCAACAGATGATGCAGATGCACGACATCGGGTCTGAAATCGCGCAGCAGTTCGACGATATCCGGCACAATGCCGTAAAGATCAATCTGGCTCATGTAAAAGCGATCAAAGTGCCCCGACCACAGCAGAATTTCATCGCCGCCATTGCCGATGCTCTGAAAGCTTGTGCCTGGGCGTGCTTCACGATGCACCTTGTTGGTGGCACCCATGAACATCGCTTCGCATCCCGCGCGCTGGTAGGCGCGGAACAGGTCATGGGCGAAAATTTCCGTTCCGCCCGGATGAAGCGATGGATGATTATGAGCTGCAATGAGCACACGAGGAGCCATCAGGTGATACCTCCGCGCGAAGCGATGAAGATATCCTGATAATGATCGGCATTGATGCCACGCCAATGACCGAAGGATTTGGTCTCAAGTTCCAGCCTGGCGCCTGCAAGAGCACGGTCGAGAAATCCGTTCTCAAAACCAACAGCTGCAAGGGGTGGAAGTTCCGGCACAAACCAGCATGGCCCGGCTCCATGACGTTCAAAGGCGAGGCGCTTGTCGCGTTTGCCAAAGCGGTCGCGGGCTGCAACATCATCAACAACAAATGCTGTCATGAAGAGTTTTCCGCCCGGTGCAAGCACGCGTGATACCTGCTCAAGATAGGTCTTCACTTCATCAGATGGTAGATGCGTGACCACAGACGTCATGATGACAAAGTCAAAGCTTTTGTCGGCAAAGGGAAGTGTCAGGCTCAGGCCGTTCACAGTGCCTTTCGGATTGTAGAGGTCATGCGCGATATCGATATGACGGAACTCGAAATTCGAGTAACGCGCGGTGATGTTCTGACGACACCAATTGACGCCGCCTGATACCGGATCGATACCAGCGTAGCGCGCTTTCGCCATATCGAGATATTGCGTCAGCGGCACCGCCATGCGGCCAATGCCCGATCCAATATCAAGCACGCGCGCATCGGGCTTCAGGCCGCCTTTGCGGATGAAATGGCCGAGAAACTCAGCGCCCACCGCACGATAATCTCCATCGCCGACAAAAACGCTGTTCGGGTCGGGCGAAGGCAGAAAGCGGTTCTTCAAAACAGATTGTATCAGCCAGTCAATCTGTTCTTCGGGTATTGCTGGTTTGGCTTTAAGTTCTGGCTGTTTCAGCATTACCACTTCGGTCAAGCGGCGCTCCTTTCAGATTTGGCCACGATCACATTCGAAGGAGCCATCATGGGGTTCTCTTCTTGGGGTGGCGTCATCAGTTCTGTGATTTCTTCATCCCAGCGCTGCGTGTGCAGCCAGGAATTATATTGGCTGGCGAGACCGCGCATATAATCCGCACTGCGGCGGATTGAGCGGCGCTCGAAATGGTAAAGGGCGACATCTGGTTCGTAGAATATCTGGAAGCCAAGCTGGCGGATCTTCAGACACAGATCGCTGTCTTCGTAGTCACCGATGACATAATCCTCGCTATAGCCGCCCACGAGATCGAAGATATCCTTGCGGGTGATCAGGCATGCGCCGGTGACACCCGGAACGTCGCGGGCACGGCGCGCCGGTGCGTAATTACCGGGCATGCCCTTGTGATAATGATGGTTAAGCCAGATACCCTGACGATCACGGGCGAAATAGAGCCCGGCATGTTGCAGAGAGCCATCTTCGAACAGAAGACGCGGTCCGATCGCGCCAAGCTTCGGTTCATCAAACAAGGGCTGGATGAGCTGCTGCAACCAGCCATGTTCAGACGGCACCACATCGGAGTTCAGCATGACGATGGTGGCGCCGGTTGCAAGGCTTGCACCCGCATTGCAGGCGCGGGCATAACCGCTATTGCGGTTCATGATCGCGAGCTTGAAGGGCATATCATGAAGGATGTGCAGGCCACCCAGCATATGCTCTGTGTCGTCCTGAATTTCAGGAGAATCGAGCACGAAGATGAACTCGGCGTTTTCCATCAGCCAGGGATCGGTTGCCATTGATGAGAACTGAAACCGCAGAAAATCGAGATTGCGATAAAGTGGGATGACGATGGAAGCGAGCGGAGAGGCGGGCGTCTCTCCAAACTCTTTGATCTCAGAAATTCGCACTGTCGCGCCGAGCTTCTTTTCAACTTCTGTCAGGGCTGGAGCCAATATTTGCTCAAACACATGCGGCCGCGCTTGCTGTGGCGGAACAGATCGTAAGATTCGCATGCGTTGCGCGGATGGTTCAAAAGGTTGCGGCGCTGGCACCAGAGGTGCTGTTGTGCCGGACGAAAGGCGCATCTGAAACCGCGGCTGTAGTAGCGGTCCGAGGTTTTTTGCGGATGGCAGCCAGGCAACAAAACCCGTTACATCTTGCTGTGGCGTATCTTCACGCTTTGCGACCTTGCCTGCAAATTTATGAAAATGCGGCTTCAGGGAAACTGCGCTGCCACTTTCGGGCAGATACTCGATATCAGCAAGCAAGTTGGCAGGATCGTGCATCCAGCCACCAACGATCAGCCCTCCATCCAGTGCCAGTGCGAGGTCGATTTCGGCTGCCGGATGGGTGGCTGATTGTGCGATTTGACGAACAGGGAGCGGAGAGCGTGTCTGCAAATCAATCGCCACGGCAGTGCCTGCAGCACTGAGTTTTCCCAATTGGCGAACAAGGAACTCGCGTAAATCGCCATTTCCCTGCCATTTGCTCCACCATTTGGCGAAGTCCGTCTGTTCAGGTGAGCGCGCCGCCAGTTTGCGGACAGCGACGCCTTTTTGACCGGCTAAGATCAGTAACAGGGAAGATGGCAGATCCTGCGGGGCTTCCACCAGCAAGTGGCACGGTTGCCACGCGTTGCGCGCTTGCTTGCCTGCGACGAAACGCGGAGGGATCACCATCACACTGCCCGCTGTGACGCCGTAAATAGCTGAAACGTCGCCGAGCATCGGATCGACGGCTGTTTCGAGCAGATGATGGCCTTGAACGGGTTCGCCGCAATATTGCGCTTCCCGGGGTTCCGGCGTTAACGCGAAAGTCAGCTCGCGCACGAGGGATGCGAATGCCTGATTTCGCGTCAGCCTGAATGTGCTGCGCCATGTCGTGAGGATATTGGTCAGAAGCTTGATATGACCGGGCAAAGTGAGATCGCTGACGACGTGATGCACGTCGAAAGCCGCAAGTTCGTTCGCCGGATAAAGGATTGCTTGCGCCGTAGGTCCGAGTGAGCCTGCGGACAGCGATAATTCGATTGGTTCGATGCCTGTCCGCATGGCCCAGAACATGCGCACGCCACCACTTTCGAGCGGAATGCCGATGCTGAGCAGGGGGACGGGCTGGACAGGCATGTCCAGCGTGCATTTGGTCGTTGAGCGAGCCGGGCCGGGAATATCCCAGATGACCACAGCCACATCGGCGCAAAGACGGCAAATGGAGAGGTTCTCAGTTTTGCTTTCAGTGTCCGCCGAATGGTCGAGGTTCAATGTGAGCGCCCTTTCATTCTTGTTGGAAATGCAAACCCGGACGCATTGCTAAGCAGAATGCGGCAGGCCAAAGATTGAGGTCAAAAGGCAGTTGAAGAAGGAACGTGCCCGACGGGAGGATGTCGGGCACGCACTCAATCGTTCAATCAGTGAACAGTGAAGTACTGGTCGGGATGGGCCGTTACGTCGTCTGCACTGGTATTCACGAGGGTAACGGTGTCGCCGTTGCCGAGGTCGACAACAACATTTCCACCAACCTGCGTGACGCGATCTGCAAGGTCATCCGCCGAATTGACATCAAGGCCGTTAATGCCCTGCTGGATCTGGAGGATGTCTTCACCTGGGTTGAAATCAAGGATGACGTCGTTTCCGCCGCCGCCATTGAACAAGAAGACGTCACTACCGGCACCGCCGATAAGGATGTCATCGCCGGCGCCGCCATCGAGGATGTCATTGCCGTTTCCACCTTGCAGGATATCGTTCCCATCGCCGCCAAAGAGAAGGTCTGAGCCATTGCCGCCCTGGAGAACATCGTCTCCAGGGCCGCCAAACAGCACATCGTTCCCATTGCCGCCGCTTAGGACGTCGTTTCCTGCATCACCGAACAGAACGTCATTTCCATTTCCGCCGAAAAGGAGGTCATCACCGTTTCCGCCGAAAAGGATGTCATTCCCGTTATCGCCGAAGATGGTGTCATTGCCATCACCTCCGAATACGAGATCATCACCGCCATGAGCGCGGATGAAATCGTCAAAGCGGGAACCGAACAACACGTCGTCGTAGGCGCCGCCTTCTAAAGTGGCCATCTGCTTCTCCTTGTGTTCCTGTATGGGGTGTTCCTGTATGGATTTACAAAAAGGCCGGAAAATGGTCCGACCATTATGCTTGTAGTAGTCTGCGCCGCATCAATTACAATTGCAACATTATTAGTTGGTATAAATTTGGCAGCCATAAGTAACAAATTATTACGAATAATTTATATTACAGTTTTATAAACAGAAATATAATGTATATTTATAATCATTATAATTTCTATTTACGTTTTATTTTAGTGTAAATTAATTCCAAATTTGAAACATCGCCCATGAGGAATAATAATTAATATATTTCAATGGTATGGCAGCAGGCACATCGTGCCTCGCGTTAAATGAACCTGTTGGAGAATTTCAACCTATGGATGATCTATATTGCGAAATACTCTTCCTGACAGGCTACTGATCTGAAGCTCAAATCAGTAGCCTGGTTGAAGTTAGTCTTCGCGGAAGGCCCTGTTGAGGCTGTCTGTAATAGGCGAAACGAGGTAGTCGATTGCTCTGCGTTCTTTGTGAACGATGATGATTTCAGCAGGCATCCCCGGATAGAGCCTTGCCGTCGGATTGGCGGCGATTGCTTCGGGTGTAATCTCGGCGCGCGCCACGAAATAGGCTGAATCTGTCTTTTCATCGAGCGATTGATCGGCCGCAATATAGGTAAGCCTGCCATCCAGAGGTGGCATTGAGCGTTGATTATATGCGGTTAGCCGAATTTGTGCGCCTGCTCCCACCGAGATGCTGTCGATATCTCGTGGGCTTATTTTCATTTCGACGACCATTGGTTCGTTTTCAGGCACGATATCCATAATCGGTTCGCCCGGAGCTACAACGCCACCCGGTGTGCGCAGCCTGATATTGGCGACAATGCCTTGCTGTGGGGATCGAACTTCGACACGGCGCATGACATCCCTGGCTGCAACGATCCTCTCTTGCACGTCTGAAAGCTCGACCTGACTTGAGGTGATTTCGCCGGCAATTTCTGACTGCAGGTCGCTCTCGATGCCAGTGAGTGCCAATTCTGCACCGGCTTTTGCCTGTCCGGCTTTGGCCTTGTCACCAGCATATTCGCCGCGATCACCTGCAAGCTGGCTCAAGCGTGTATCGATTTCAGTGAGCTTCGACTTTTGAGCGAAGCCTTTTTCAACAAGGCTTGCAATCGCCCGACGCTGTTCGCTGATCAGCTCAATCTGACGATCTGTGGCGGCAATCTGCGAGGTCGAGGCCTTCTCCTGTTCGGTATATTGCTCAATGGTTTTTTGTTGAATGTCGATTTTGCTCAGCTTCTGAGCAAGGCGCTTTTGAAAGAAGATATTCTCGGCTCGTATTGCGTTTTCCGCATTTTCCCCACCCTCGGAAAACTGGTCCGGAAAGGTGATTTCCTTGTCGCCTGATTGTTCGGCCCGAAGGCGTGCAAGCTTGGCAATCAATCCAATACGACGGCTTTCCAGCGATTGCAGTTCGGAGCGTGCTTTGGTTGCATCAAGCTGGAGCAGCGGCTGGTTAACGGTGACGATGTCGCCTTCCTGTACCAGCAATCGATCGAGAATTCCGCCTTCGAGATGGCTGATCGTCTTGCGCTTGGAATCAACGATTACCGTGCCAAGCGCTACCGCTGCACTGCCGAGATTTGCCGAATAAGCCCAGGCGAAGAAGCCGCCAAAAGCAACGCCTATCGTGGCAAGGCCTGCAATGATGAGGCCCCGCAAGGGTGATTTGGAATCTTCCTGTTCAATGTCGTGCGCCCATTCAGGTTTAACTGAGCCAAATCGGGTGAGAGACTTGTGATCGGATGATTCTGCACGCGGCGCGAGCAGGCTGGAAACACGACGCGGAATAACGGACTTGCCTATCATGCGCTTGCCGCTCCCATTTGAGGGCCAGTACCGGCCGGAGTGAGTGAGGAGACCACGTCCGTTCGTGGACCGAACTGCGTGATACGCCCATTGTCGAGCACCAGAAGCTTGTCTGCGACCTGCATGATAGATGGGCGGTGTGCAATCATGATGACGATAGCGCCGTCGTCGCGCGCATGTTCGATGGCGCGCATCAACGCACGTTCACCGACCGCATCGAGATTGGAATTCGGCTCATCTAAAACGATCAGTCGGGGTCGATTGTAAAGGCAGCGTGCCAGTCCGATGCGCTGACGCTGACCGCCTGAGAGTGTCAAGCGACCATCGCCAACCGGGGTGTCATAACCAAGCGGCATTCGCCCGATCATTTCATGTACATCGGCAAGGCGCGCTGCTTCGAGAACCCGTTGCGGATCGCTGTCGCCCATGCGTGCGATATTGTCCTTGATCGTTCCGTCCAGCAGCGAAACCGATTGCGGGAGATAGCCAGCGATCTCGCCGAATGAACCACGCTCCCAGAGGTAGACGTTGTTGCCGTCCAGAAAGACGCCGCCTGAGGTTGGTTTGACGATACCGATCAGCAGTCGTGCCAGGGTGGATTTGCCCGCAGCAGAAGGCCCAACGATGCCGAGAACCTCGCCGGGCGAAATGGCGAAAGAAATCCCCTTGATGATCGGTACATCGACTCCGGGGGCGGCATAAATGAGCTTGTCGACGACCAGATCGCCGTTGGGGCGCGGGGTCGGCATGGTCTGACGGACAGCAAGATTTTCGGAAAGCAGCGACTGAACACGTTTCCAGCTTGCGATTGCGCTTACCCATTGGCGCCAGTTTTCGACAATGCGGTCAAAGGGCATCAGCAAGCGGCCAATGATAATGCTGGTCGCGATCATTGCGCCGGCCGTGATTTCCTGCTGCATGGCGAGAAGCGTGCCAGCACCCAGTGAGCCGATCTGGACAATGAAACGTGCGGTACGTGCGATGGACGACATGGCGCGTGCGCGTGTTCCGCCGAGATCAAGCACATCAAGCGCCTGTACCTGCATCGTACGCCAGCGACGGGCCAGTGCGGGAAGCATGCCCATAGCTTCAATCGCTTCCGCATGTCGCAGACTGCTGCCGATTCTTGCAACAGCTTCGACATTGGCCTGATTGGCTTCCTGAATGAGATTGCGGGTCAGAAGATCGGTCAACACGCCGCACGCCACCAGGATGATCACTGCAACAAGCCCGATCAGACCGAGCATCGGATGCAACATGAACAGCACACCAAGGAAGATTGGTGACCAGGCAGCGTCGAGCGGCGCATTGATTGCAGGCGAGGTCAGAAAGCTGCGCAGTTCCGTCAGATCGCGCAATGTCTGGGTCGCTTTTGGCAGCCCCTGATTGACGGAAGCCTGAACGGCTGCGGTGAGAACTGCGAGGTTTAGCCGGCGAACCAATGCACTGCCCATGGCCTGAAATGACAGGGCCCGGATGTACTCCAGCACACCAAACACCAGCATGGCGCCGATCGCAAGAATCGTCAGCATGGTCAGTGTGTCCATGCTTCGGCTGTTCAACACCCTATCATGCACCTGCAACATATAGAGGGGCACAGTGAGTTGTAGCAAATTGATACAGGCACTCAAAAGCACTGCATAAAGAAGACCTGACAGGAAAACGCGCCGGGCCTTGAAAATAAGGCTTTTGGACGTAGTTACAGAATCGTCTGGCCTTTTTTTATCCGCTGGGCTCTTGCCAATTGGATTGTTTTCGCGAGTATCATTCATACGCGATCTGCCTTGTAATGGTCACAGGTGGCGGATATCCCTAAAAAGTGTGGTCTAGTTCTCAAGTTCAGTAAAGTAATACTGCAGAGAATGTGACAGAAAAAAGTTTTTGCGGCGGGGAAATGCGAAAGGAGACAAATAAATATAACTGCAAATTTCTTCAAAATTTGAAGTAAAATTGAAAAATGGAGAGCAAGAGATGCAAAAACTTCTGCACGAGGGAGTGGAAGTCGAAACATCAGTTGATGGATTTACTTCCGTTGACTTTCCTGAAGTTACCGCCGAAAAACAGGAACGCAGACATCCAGTCCATACTGTCGTAATTACGCATTTCGAACTGGCGCGGATGATAGAGCGAGTGAACCGCCGCTTTGTAAGCCTTCTGAAAACGGAGCTTACCAAGTTAGGCGTGGAAGATATCGGGCCTGCTCAGACATTGGTTCTGATGGCTATTGGTGATGTCGAGCTCACTGTGGGTGAACTACTGGATCGCGGGCATTATGTCGGATCCAACATTTCCTATTATCTTAAACAACTTACGGACGGCGGATATGTCGATCGTGTTGCCTCTCAGAGGGACAAACGATCAGCGCGAATTCGCCTGACGGACAAGGGCGAACGGCTGTGCACAAGCTTGCGAAATGCGAGCAGAACCTACAGCCATGTGCTTGCCCGTGATGACGATGATCTCCGAAATCTGGAGATTGCTTACCAGACCTTGCACCGGCTTGAGCTCGTGTGGGGCAATGCTGCTCGTTATGGCATCTGATGCATAGCGGCAGGTTTTTGGCCAATAACCGGACACATTTTGTGACATGCGTATAGCTTTTGTGCACAGGCGCGGTTTTGGTCAGTTTGCGGCGTTGGCCGAGCATCTGGCTACCAGTGGGCATGATGTCAGCCTGATTTGCGAGACAGTGGACCGTCGCCTCCCAGCGGTCCGCGTCATCCGCCACCGAGTAGAATCTGCGCCTCGCACCAAAGGTGCGATGGCCAGATATCTGGAGGTGCCCGATCATCACACAAGGATCGGGCATCGGGTGGCTGAAACATTTGAAACCATGGCACAGCATGGACAAGCGCCTGACATTGTAATCGGTCACATAGGTTGGGGCAGTATGATGTTCGTCAAAGACGTACTGCCCACAACGCCCGCACTGGGCTATTGCGAGTTCTTCTATCGTGCTCACGGTGCCGATGTCGGTTTTGCACCGGATGACCGGCCAGATGCCGAAACGCGCAAGCGGCTGCGTCTTCGCAATATGGCTCAGCTGGTGACACTTGATGGTATGGATGGCGGTTTCAGCCCGACACATTGGCAGAAGAGCCTTTATCCAAAAGCCGTTCAAAACCGGATTGCTGTTGTGCATGAAGGCGTCGATACAAAGCTGTTCTATCCAGACAAGCATGCCTCAATCCTGTTGCCAGACGGACGGACGTTGAAGGCAGGTTCCTCACGCGTCATCACCTTTGTCGCTCGTGATCTCGAACCCTACAGAGGATTTCCGCAAGCGCTTGAGGCTGCGGCAAAGGTTATCCGGCAAAATGACGATGCGATTTTTGTTTTCGTTGGTGGCGACGGCGTAAGTTACGGCACGCCACCGCCCGGAGGAGGCTCATGGCGGGAGCATCTGCTGAGCAAGATGGATTTGCCACCTGATCGAGCTGATCGCATTGTGTTTCCCGGCACCGTGTCCCATGCGCAATTGCGCAAACTCTACCAGATATCCACGGCACATATTTATCTGACATATCCGTTTGTTCTGTCGTGGTCTGTGGTGGAAGCCATGGCCTGTGGGGCACTCATTATCGGCTCGGACACACCGCCGGTGCGTGAAGTCATCCGGTCGGGTCAGAACGGTCTGCTTGTGCCCTTCTACGATACGGATGTGCTGGCAGAAACTATTCTGAATGTCCTCAGAGATCCTGATGCTTGCCTTCAGATGCGCGCAGCGGCACGCCGAACGGTCGAAAAGCGCTTTCGGTTGTCGGAATGTTTACAGCAGCAAAAAACCTTGATCGATGCAGTATTGAACGGAAGATAAGTAGTATGTGGCGACAATCGGGCATTCAAGGCCTGATGATATAATATAAAAGCCCGTATTTCTGCGTGTTTATGGCATATATCCAATATGCATCCATATTGTTTCAAATTTTGAATTAAATCAGTTCCAAATATTCGTAATATTATCATATAGTCTTCGTTATATTACTGTTGACAATACATGGTCTGTATTTTCTGATTGTGCATAGAAGCCGAACCTCCCAAGTTGGCTCTTACACAATGGATGACTATGTTGAGCACACCACTTCCTGCGATCTCGGCGCGGAAAGCCCGCCGTTATGCCATTGCTTCGATGCGTGATCGTGAAGCGCTGGAATCGACTGCTCTTGGCGCATTGACTACTTTTGTCGAAAATGACGGCAAGTTGCTGCGGATGGCGAACACGTTTCCCCTTGTTGCTGTCGCGGCCTCTGATGAAGGCGCGAAAGACCTGAGTTCCGTCTTGCAGCAGCTCTACCGGATGCGCACCATTCCTGAGGTGCCTGTCATACGCGTTGATGAGGCATCACCGGAAAGCATTCCCTTGCTGGTTTCGCAATTGCTTGAGAGCAGCCTTGATCGCCTCGTCAGCCATGTCAGCAAAGTTCATACCGAGCTTGCCATGTTGCGGCGTGAGCGCGAAACCATGTTCGAGAATTACCGGGCCATCGAAGATGCATTTCACGCGCGCAACTGGGACTCTTCGACAGAGCTTTTCTCTCATGCGCCTTTGGTTGATCCGAAGGATGAGGGCTTTGCCAAGTTGCTGCGCGAATCGGAAATTGAGCAGCTGTTCCCGGTTTCGAGCTATGCCGTCTCCGGCTTTGCACTGCATTTTCGTGATCTGCCCGCCAATCGCAATGGTCAGTTGATCGTGACGCTCGACTATCTTGAAAATGGTGAGGGCATTGCCGAGTGGCTCGTACCTTATGCCACGCTGCATTCAGAATGGAATTTCTTCTCGCTGCCTAAGGCTTGCGATGGTAGCCACCGTACCCTGCGTCTGCGTATTTCGGCGACCGGCGGTGTGCCACCAGAACTCTCGTTGGGCAATGTGATTGCCAATGAACGCTATGCGGCACGTGCCCGCATCCCGCATGGCGATCTTGATATGCGTCCGCTGGCACTTCGTATTTTTACGGGGCTTCCGGGCGTTCGGCCAGCATCATTGCCCAACGCAATCGTGCCGACCTCGCTCATCAACGGCCGCAAGGTCGATGATTATCGCATGCCCATCGAGCTGCTGCGCAATGTGGCCAATGTATCCGTTACCCCGCTTACACCGGATTTTCCGACTGTGCGGTTTCTGGAGCATGAAGATGCCATCGGTTGCCATCCGCTCGAGGAGGGCATTACCGCAGCAGCGATCCGCAGGGTCGTAGCACCCGGAACAGTGCGTATTTCCGCGCGTGCAGTCATTGATCATCCGGAAGGCCAGCCCTGTGTGGCGGGGCTGCTGCTGGTCAACCTTGCTTCCGATGTGAAAGAGGAAATCGACGCGATTTCCAGTCTTGATCGCCGCCGCCAGCAGGTCCTGTTCAGCGGCTGGTCGGAAGTGGCACCCAACCGTCCGATTGATATCAACTTCATGCTTGAAGAGCCGATTGATCGAACGATGGATTTGATCGTGCTGAGCAAGGCTGCAGGAGATTCTGTCGATTTCTCCTGGCTGAAAATCTTCAATTTCCGTCTCGTGAAACATGTTGAAGCCCGCCCTGTTCAGACAATAGTCAAAGAGGTTGCGAATGTACGATAGGTCCAGGGATTTGATCGTTGTCGCAATGCCGCTTTACGGCCACGCGGCACTGGCACTTGAGGCGCTGGAAACTCTTCTGGCATCGGAAACGGTATTCCGCACACAGATCGTGGTTTCGGTGGATGGAGATCCACGCCGCGAGGTTTTTGATAGCCTCGCGCTTTATGCGGCAGCGCATCCCAATATCCACGTTATCTTCGGAGAGAATGCTGGTCCGGGGGGCGCTCGCAATCGTGCTGTCGACTATATTCTCGAAGAGATGCCGGATGTTAAAGCGGTCTATTTCGTGGATGCCGACAACCGGGTGCAGCCGCACACCATCGATACGCTTTATCGCAAGCTTCTGGCGTCGAATGCGGGCTGGGTCTACACCAATATCGACACTTTCTCGGTCAACTGGCGTGCGCATTATGGCGACAGCTATTCGCGCCTGATCCACTGCATCACCGACAATATCTGCGATACCGGATCGATGATCTCGGCGGAGGTTTTCAGAAACGGTGTACGCTTTGACGATGATCGCCAAAACGGATTCGAGGATTGGGAATTCTGGCTTTCTGCCATTGAGGCGGGCTTTGTCGGGACACCTTGCCACGATACCGGATTTGAATATCGTCTGCGCGCCGAGAGCCGCTTCAAGGAAGCCAATCGCGACCGCTCAGGCTCAATCAACTTCCTGCGCAAGCGGCACAAAGCATTGTTTCGCCGTCCGACGCTCGTGGGCTTTGAGCACGAGGAATGCCCGCGCTACGGTGTGATCCGCGCAGGTGAAGGGACTGTCAGTCTTTTCAGCGATCTCAGCCTTGGTACGAGTGATCTCAAGTTTGATGACGCAATTCGCGCCTTCTGGGGCAGTGTTTCCGAACCAGACAATTTTCACTTCCCACCGTTTCTGGCCTCCTCGAACACGGAGACCTTGAAGCTTCTGGCGCGCTCGCGATTGCTGCCAAATATTTTATCGCGACTGGAGAAACTGGCCGAGGAGGCCAATATCGTTTTCGTCGAACTAATCAATGTCGAGGACGAGCGGCGCATCGATACAGAAATCATGCCATCAGGTGCGCGGCAGGCACCTGCCGATCTGATTTTTGTTTCAACGCGGCTCATGCGCGAGATTATCGAAAACGATGCTTTGAGCTGGTTTGCCTCGCTCGGCACGCAGCAATTGTGGCCGACATCCGCGCGCATGAAGGTGCGGTTCCCGTTTCCACGCGTGCGTCAACGCAGAGCTTTGTCACGGCCTGAACAATCGATGCTCAATCTGGTGACGTCGATTGCCACAAGCCCGCTCAAGCAAAGTGCAGCCATGCGCTGGACATGGCGCCCACGTCGTCTGCCTGCTCTTTCTGAAATGTATCAGGTGCTGCGCAACGAACTTGGCGGCGGGCCGGTGCTGCCGCTTGCGCATAATGCAGCAAGGAAAAAGACAGCAGCTGTTCTGGTGCCGAACGCCTCCTTCGGGGGTGCCGAAAAGGTCGCCTATGCCGCCGGTCGCGAGTTGAAGAACCAGGGTTTTGAAACCCACCTTTTTGTGCTCGGCAATGAACGCATGGATGTGCTGGACGAGTTCGACCAGTCCTTCGACTACCTGCATTTCTGGAAAGATGGCATTCCGGCCTGGGGTGATACCAATCGCTTTTTGGGACAGGATTTCATTACCGACGATCATCCGCTTGATTGGGGCATATTGCGCGGCCAGCTTTCAGGCTTTGATCTGGTGGTGAACAATCACGTCATGGCAGCGCATCCTCTGATGGGCAAGCTTCGCTCCGAAGGCACGCGAACTGCGTGTTATCTCCATGTGGTCGATGAGACGGTTTTCCGCCGTCAGGCAGGGCAGCCCTATGCGGCGATTGCCTTTGAACATGCCTATGACGCTTTTCTGACCTGTTCGGATCAGCTCAAAATCTATCTGCACAGCTTTGGTGTGCCGTTCGAGAAAGTGTTTTCGGTGCCCAATGGTGCAAGCTTCTCCATTGATGCAAAGCTGCGTGCGCAAGTCACATCGGCGCGCAAGGAAGAGCGCAAGGGTAAGCCGATACGCATGCTCTATATGGGCCGCCTTGATCGCCAGAAAGGTATCGATCGCCTGCATGATGCGATTGTGAAGTTGAAAGAACAGGGCATCCCATTCGAGGCGCAGGCCATCGGTGGCGAAATTCTCTCTGACGATCCAAGTGCGTCATGGATGACACGTCTCAAGGATGCAGGTGTGAAGGTTTCACCGCCGGTTTTCGACGGCAGAGACATCGCGAACCATCTCGCATGGGCTGATGTTCTCTTGATGCCGTCGCGATGGGAAGGCGCGCCTTTGATGATTGCCGAAGCGCAGCAGCTCGGCTGTGTGCCGGTAGCAACTGCGGTGGGTGCTGTTGATGAACTCATCAATCATGGTCGCGACGGTATTCTCATACGCAATGGCAATGATGCGCAGATCGTTGCTGATATGACCCGCATCCTGACCATCCTTGCGCAGGATCGTGAGGCTTTGAAGCGAACTGCGGAGGGTGCACTCGCTTCGGCAGCGCATCGCACATGGTCTTCCGCATTTTCCGAATTCACGGACTGGGCCAATGAAATCAGCCCGGTTTACCCGCAATCCCGGCCCTCCCAGCCGGAGACACCCAATGATGCACGCTCTGTCGCCATCCTCCCAGGTCGCGCAGTCGCCTAAGTGCATTTAATTGAAATTCAGAAAGGCCGCCTCATGAGCAAGAGCCCACGTATTCTTGTCACCGGTATTCCAAGCTATCTGACGCGTTTTATCCAGCGCGCGGACAAGGCGCAGATTTACTATTCCGAAAAGCAGCCGAATTCAGAGCCAAAGGAAAAGTTTATTCAGGAGCTGAAAAACATCAGCAATACCGGCAATTATCTGATCGGTGAGGGTGCGATGACAGCCCTTCTGCCATCGGCGAAGCATGTTCCCTTCTGGCACCTGTATAATTGTGTCAACAACGGCACCGGCATGGAGGAGATCAACAAGGAATTCGATATCTGCGTCTTCACCTGCGCCAATCTCTTGCGTAAGGGCCTGTCGGCAGATGCGGAAGCCCTCGTCTTGTCTAAACTGGATATGCCGGTTGTAATGCTCGGTATCGGCATCCAGAACCGCCCTGACATTGAGGGTGAAGACGGCCTGCCTGCTGGTACGAAGAAGCTTTTGGAAGTGCTTAAATCGCGCGAGCATTATTTCCTCACGCGCGGAGAAAATGCAGCCGGATATCTCCGCGATCAGGGCTTTTCCTATGTCCGTCCGGTCGGCTGTCCGTCGCTTTATTTCCGCCCGGACAATATGCGCAAGGCCATCAGTCGTTTGCCGGATGTGAAGGTGGGCGAGGGCCGTACCGTTTTCACCGGCTATATGGGTGCGGAGCTTGAAACAATTGGCGATATGAACGCGCTGAGTGCTGACGACGGGCGTTCAGCCTACGTCATTCAGGATGAGCTTCTGCACTTTGACATGCAGATCGAAGAGGACGCAAACGGCCGCGCTTACGATTCCACAACCGGCGAACTGGTTGGTCCACTCACTTATAAGGGATCAGGTGATCTCAAGAAGAAGATCGGTGTTCACGCCTTCCTTGATACCAATCAATGGCGCGCCTGGTGTTCGACGATGGACTTCTCGTTTGGTCGTCGCTTCCACGGCAATATCATCTCGATGCAGGCAGGTGTTCCAAGCCTGATGGTCGCGGTTGATGATCGTATGCGTGAGATGCTGAATTTCTCAGGCCTTCCAAAAATCGATGCGCGCGATCTCAACGCTGCCAATGATCGCCGGGCCTTCGTCAGCGATCATATCGCGGCAATGAACATTCCTGACGTGATCGAGAAATATTCCGCACGCGAACGCAATTTCCGAAGCGTGCTTTCCGAGATTGGCGTTGGATAACTCCCAATCCAACCCGGTCTGAAGCAGGCTTCAGATTTTTATTGTTCGCATGTCTTTGTCCCAAAACCGGTTCCCACTTTTGGGAGACATGCCTTAACTCCAGCGAAGATGGATCACCATGCGCATAATGATCACCGGCATCCCGTCCTATTTGATGCGGACAGTCGAAAGTGTGTCCGGGGCGAGCGTAAAACATCGCCCCTATTTCGAGCCCATCCGTACGAAGAAGGATGTGATCGATCAAGTCAAGAAGATTGCCAATACGGGCAATTACCTCATTGGTGAAGGTGCTGCCAATGCCGTGCGCGGCCATGATGTAACCTATGTCCCGTTCTGGCATCTGGCCAACAGCCTCAATTCACCAGATACCTATGCGAAGCTCAACGAAAGCTTTGATCTTTGCCTGTTTGCCTCAGCCAATCTTCTGCGGCCCGGTTATGCGGCAACGACGGAATCCTTCGTCTTTGAAAAGCTGAATATGCCGATTGTGGTCATGGGCATCGGAATTCAGAAGAAGGAAAATCTGAAGGCGGAGTTGCCGGAAGGCACGCGCCGGTTCCTCGAAATTCTGCGCCGCAAGGAAAGCTTCTTTCTCACGCGCGGACATTTTACCGAAGAGTTCCTGAAAGATGCGGGCATGAAATATGTCCGCCCGACGGGCTGCCCATCGCTTTATTATGCGCCGGATCAGATGAAGCTCTCGCTGAGCCGCCTTGCCGATCCTAGCCTTGCAGATGCGCAGAAAATCTCGTTTGGCGGTTATCTAGGCAGTGTTGCAGATACGATTGTCGACGCCCACGCGCTGCTCGAAAAGGACAGCGTTGCAAGCTACGTCATTCAGGACGAGGTGATCGTCTACAACATGAACATGGCGGGTGAAGATCATTCCGAAGCCTATGATCAGGCCGCAAGCCGCATCACGGCACCGGTCGATTACAAGCACATGGAAAAATGGCAGCGCAAGAACGAGCTGCTGGTGTTCTTTGATACGCACAAATGGCGCAGCTGGATTTCCAGTCAGGATTTCGGTCTGAGCCGCCGCTTCCACGGCACGATCATCGGCATGCAATCGGGTGTTCCGGGACTGATGATCGCTGTCGATGACCGTATGCGCGAAATGTTGGGCTTTGTCGGCTTTCCGCATATTGATGCGAGCGTCTGGAACCGCGAGCCGCAGAAAAAAGCCTATCTGCGCGACTTCCTTTCCAAGATCGATGTGCCGGCAGCCATCAATCGCTATTCGGAATGTGAAGCCAATTTCAACGGCGCGCTGAAGGATATCGGTATCCGATGATGGAAACGCGCAAGAGCATCGGGAGTGGGGTGGTGGCAGCGGTGGCGCTTTTAGGCGGTATGTCGTTAGCGGCCCAACCTCAGAGCGCTCTTGCCGATACGCGCTTTGGCGTCAACAGAGTCAACATGGCCTGGCTCAAGCCGGCAGAGCGCAAACAGATCTTCGATCAGATGGTCGAAAACGGTGTGGTGGCGGTTCGGCTGTCACTCACACGACCGCTCGATCAAAGCATCGATGCCGTGCGTCTTGCCCATGAAAAAGGTCTCGCGATCCTGCTCGAAATTTCGCTCAACAATGCGGATTTTTATCCCGAAGGAACGAAGCCTCGTTCCGGTCGCGGGCGCATCTGGGATATGTATAGGCTTTCCGACACATCTCCCGAGCGCTTTCAGCAGGCAATAGGCGATGCCTTGCAGAAGATCGATGCGCTGGGGGTCCCGCTCGTTGCCGTTGAACTCGGCAATGAGATCAACTGGGGTGCCTATAATGGCGATCTTGCCATCATGCCCAAGGAAAAGATGAAGACTGCCCGCTCTTTAAGCGAGATGGAGGAGCGTCCTCTGGTCGAAAAAGGTGCTGAAAAATACGTCGAACTTTTGCGTATTGTCCGGGCGGAGCTGGCGAAAACCAGGCATAGCACCACGGCGAAGGTCGTATCTGCGGGCTTGTCCGATATCCCTTTCATCGATGCCGACCGGCGCGGAATAGACACTGTTGACCCCGCCGTCTTTACCGACCTCCTCAAGAAGTATGGTCTTGATGACGCTGCTGATGGCTACGGCATTCACATCTATCCCGGCAGCAGCGGTACGCGGGCTGCGCGCGCGAAGCATATCAGCAGCGCACTTTCTTTCTGCGGTGGAGCAGATGGCAAGCCTTGCTGGATCACCGAATGGGGCTTCGCAAATACCTCAAAAGCCTGTCCGGCCAATGACAATAATCGCGAACAACTGGTCGAGAAGGCACGCGACCGTTTTCGGCAGATGATGGACAGCGGCCAGATCGCAGCCGCTTATTATTTTGATTGGGATGCAAGCACTTACGGTGTGTGGCGTTGCGGTTCGCTGACGCCAGCCGGTAAAGCTGCAACGGTGACGAAATGAAACTCAAGACTGTAATCATCGGTGGTTCAAACACCGTCATGCTGCCCGGCTATCTGCCGACGCTTCTGTCGACGATGGCAAAACGCGGGGTGGAACTCGATATCGTCGCCGATCTGGCCGTCGGTGGTACAACAAGCGCGCTCGGGCTTTATCAGCTCAAGCAGTTTGAGCAGCTCGAAGATTGTGAGCTGTTGCTGATCGAGTACGCGATCAATGATGCCTTCGTTTATGGCGATGAGCGTCGTCCCTTCCGCCATTGGGCACGGTTTTACGAGGGGATCATTCGTTACGCGCTTGAACGCAATCCAAACCTGCGGGTCGCAACGCTCGTATTCGGCGCGCGCAATGGCTCATTTCTGAATTCCGTTCCTTCGATTGATGCAGGCATCAATTACATTTCGCAATGGTATGGAACGATCTCAGCCGATGTCTCGCGAATGCTGATGCAGCAATATGGCCGTGATGTCGTAAGCAATCCGGCTTTCTATCTCGATCAGGGTCATTATGCGCGCCCAGTTTCGACAACCATCGTTGCGAATTTGATTGCAGATGTTCTCGAACCGGCCTTGTCTGTTCCACATCGTCCGAAGGCGCTGCCATTCGCCATCGATCCGGACCATTTCGCCAATGCGCGTGCCTTGAGCGGCGAGCAGCTTTGCAAGCGGCTGGGGCGCGTGCCGGTCCAATACAGCAATCGTCGATTCTCGATCTCGGCGCTCGATCTTGGTTCAGACAGAATGCGTTTTGAGGTTGATAACGGGCAGCTGCTGGCGCTTGGCTATGTCTGCGATCCGCGCATTCCGCCGCTTGATGTAGCGATGGGCGGGGAGGTGCATCGCGCCGCCATGATGAAGGGTGGCGTGCGCGATGGAACCTATAAATTCCTCGTTTCAATGCTGAGCTTTGAGTTTCTGTATGGAGGGAAACTGCTTGAAGCACGCGGGAATGTGTCGCTTGTCATGTCGGGTGCTGAAGACGGAACCGAACACAAGCTGCATGTTCCGAAAGACAGCACCCATCATGAAGCGCTGCCTGCGGAACCAGTTCTGCCGATCACCGGCATTCTTTTTTCAGGTAATCTCAAGACTATGACGCTTGAGAAAAAGACCCCTGCGATACCCATCATCACAGAAGCCGCTCAATAATTTAGCTCAGTAATTTGAAGATAAGTGATTAGGCCGTCTGGTTTGAAAGTGCCAGGGCGCAGTCTCTCCACGCACTGACTGCAGTTCCCTGCGTCGCATTTTCTACAACAATATGCTTTCCATCAAATACGCCGGATGCAATCCAGTGACGTGCTTCTCGCTGATACACATCGATCGTAATACCCAGCTGTTCTACTTTGGCTTCTGCCAGCATATATTTTGCTCCACGAATGATGAATCTTGGGCGAAGGTCGCAATATAGACCAAATCCACGACAATCCGATGTCACGATTGTGCTACCGGATTGTGAATGGCATTTTCAGTACAAACAAACTTTTGTTATGGAATATTGGTTCCCAATTGCGGAAACAAACATTCAACAAAACGCGCAGCTGTGGGCTGCGGTTCATGATTGGCCAAGCCAGGCCGCTCATTGGCTTCAATGAACACATATTCCGGTGTCTCGGGTGACTTCACCATGAAATCGATGCCGACTACCGGAATTTCAATTGCGCGCGCTGCCTTGCATGCAGCATCTACCAATGTTTTGTCCACGGTCGCCGTCACATCGTGGATTGTGCCGCCGGTGTGAAGGTTAGCCGCTTTACGAACCGTAATTTCGCGTCTGTCTGCAAGTACATCATCAAGTATCAGACCTTGCTGCTCAAGACAACGCTTGGTTTCAGCATCTATCGGAATACGGCTCTCGCCACCCGTGGCGGCAAGGCGGCGACGAGACTGCGTTTCGATAAGCTTACGTATGGTCGATTTTCCATCGCCAATCACGCGTGGGGGGCGGCGCACGGCAGCTGCAACCAGCTTGTAATCGATAATCACCAGCCGCAGATCTTCGCCCTCGAAACAGGCTTCGAGCAGAACATTATCGCAGACCTCGCGCGCCTGCTTGATGGCGGCATGCAGATCTTTCATCGTGGTGATACCGACAGAAATCCCACGACCCTGTTCACCGCGTGCAGGTTTCACGACCAGCTTTCCATGTTTTTCAAGAAAAGCATCGAGCGTTTCGTCTGAGCCGTCGGCAGGAATTTGTTCAGGCACGACAAGTCCTGCCTTGGCGACCGTGCGTCGTGTGACCGCCTTGTCGTCGCAGATCGACATGGCGACGCCGGAGGTCATTTCAGACAGGCTCTCGCGGCAATGGATCGACCGTCCGCCATGGGAGAGGCGGAAAAAGCCTCCCTTGGCATCGGTGATGTCCACATGCACGCCGCGCCGCAACGCTTCATCGACGATGATGCGGGCATAAGGGTTGAGCGCATCGACCGAGCTGATTGGAAGTGCGAAGAACTTCTCGTTGATTGCATTCTTGCGTTTTATGGCAAAAAGCGGAACGCGGCGAAACTTCAGTTTTTCATAAAGCCTGATCGCATTGTCATTGTCATAGAGAACCGACAGATCGACGTGATTGAGCCCGCGTGCCTGAAAATGTTCGGCAAGCTTGCGCACCAGTTTTTCGCCAATGCCCGGCTGGCGTGCCTGCGGATGAACGGCTAGGCACCAGAGCGAGCCGCCCTGATCTGGATCGTTGAACAGTCGCTGGTGGTTGATGCCTGTAACTGTGCCAACAATTTCGCCTGTTGCATCATCCTGTGCCACAAAATAAGTGACGGCGCGATTATCGCGTTCTGACGAGAAAAAATCGGCACGCAGTTGCACCATACCGCAAGCCGCATAGACGGCATTGATGCCGTCTGCGTCTATTTCGGATACTGCACGGCGAATGCTGATCCCGCGTGTGCGGCGACCACCGGCGCGATAATTGGAAAGCTCAAGCCGAAAAGTGTGTGACGGGTCAAGGAAGATTTCTTGCGGTGCTTGTGAGAGCAGCACATGCGGGTCGCTGACATAGAACAGGATATCGCGGCTGGCCGGGGCTTCTGCCCGCAAAGCTTCGATGATCGCTTCATTATTCTCAAAGGTTTGCGCGAAAAGCAGCCGTCCCCAACCGCAATCCAGAACCACATTGCGGTTGGCTGAGCGACCTTCCTCCTGATTACCCCCATGCAAATGCTCTTGATAAAAGCCTGCGCTTTCCGGTGTACGCAACCTCGTCAGCCTGTGCGAGAAAGCGTTTTTCCCCCTTGCTTTCTGCCGGGTCCTTTCAACCTCACCTGTCTTTTTCATTTCATTCCTCCCCACCTCAGGCTTCCCCAACTTGCGCTTCCTGAGTCTGAAGCCACATTTCCAGAAGTCCGGCCTGCCAGAGTTCTGAACCGCGCAAAGGTGTGATGTGTTCGGAAGGATTTGCGAACAGGCGATCAAGATAATCGCGCTGGAATAGTCCTCGTTCACGCGCTTTCTGCGATGACAACGCATCGCGCAACATGTCGAGATAGGGGCCAGCGATATATTTGAGCTGCGGCACCGGGAAGTAACCCTTCTTGCGGTCGATCACAGCGCTTGGAACGATCTTGCGCGCCACATCCTTCAGAATACCTTTGCCGCCATCGCGCAGCTTTTCCTCTGGCGGCATACGCGCTGCAAGTTCCACAAGTTCATGATCAAGGAACGGTACGCGAGCTTCCAGCCCCCAGGCCATGGTCATGTTATCGACGCGTTTGACCGGGTCATCGACCAGCATGATGTTGCTGTCGAGACGAAGTGCGCGGTCGACCGGCGTATCCGCACCATCGCGCAGCAAGTGCTCTTCAAGCAACTCACGGCTATAGTCGCGATCTGGCATCCATTCGGGCGCAAGCTGAGTTCCGAGCTCTTCGTGCGAGCGGTCGCAGAAAGCCTTCGCATAGTCGCTGACCACATCGTTGGAATCGACCAACGGCGGATACCAGTGATAACCGGCAAAAACCTCGTCGGCACCCTGACCGGATTGCACGACTTTGATGTGCTTTGAAACTTCCTTCGACAGCAGATAAAAGCCGACATTGTCATAGGAAACCATCGGTTCCGACATGGCGGCAATGGTGCCGGGAAGTGCATCCATCAGATCGGATGAGGGCACGAAAATCTTGTGATGGTCGGTGCCGAAATGCTTGGCAATCACGTCAGAATAGACGAATTCATCGCCCTTTTCGCCATTGGCTTCTTCAAAGCCGACCGAAAAACTCATAAGGCCGGTCTGGCCGGCTTCTGCCAAAAGACCGACGATGAGGCTTGAATCGACGCCGCCCGACAGCAGAACGCCAACCGGAACGTCGGAGATCATGCGGCGTTTGACGGCAACGCGCAGCATGTCGAGCAGCTGCTCCTGCCAGTCTTCACGGCTGATAGTGCTGTCGCCAGCCAGACGGCTATGCGGCGGCTGCCAATAGATGCGATCACGAAATTCACCATTGGCCTGATACACACGGATCGTCGCCGCAGGCAGCTTGCGCACGCCATTGTAAATGGTGCGCGGCGGCGGAACCACAGCATGAAAGCTCATATAATTATGTAATGCCGCGCGGTCGATTGATGTATCGACACCGCCAGCCTTTACCAGCGCAGGCAAAGACGAAGCAAAGCGCAGCGCGCCGCTGACTTCTGCCAGATAAAGCGGCTTGATGCCAAAACGGTCGCGGGCAAAAATCAGCCTGCCGGTATCACGCTCATGGATGGCAAAAGCGAACATGCCGTAAAAGCGGGAAACGCATTCCTCGCCCCAGGCGTGCCATGCCTTGATGATGACTTCTGTGTCGCCATCGGAAAAGAAGCGGTAGCCTTTGGCTTCGAGTTCTGCGCGCAATTCGCGGAAATTGTAAATGCAGCCGTTGAACACAACGCTGATACCCAGATCGGCATCGATCATGGGCTGCTGGGATTTTTCAGATAGATCGAGAATTCTCAATCGCCGGTGTCCGAAGCCGACATTACCACGCACAACGATGCCAGAAGCGTCTGGCCCTCTGGGGGCAAGAATGTCTGCCATTTTCGAGATTGCCGAAACCGACGGTGTCGCACCGTCGAACCTGACTTCTCCGCAAATTCCACACATAAAAAGGGTCAAAACCTCCATGATCAAACACAACAAGCAAGGCCGTCGCATGAGTTCTGGCGGCGGCCTGCATATTGGCTAATGCATGCGCGCCGGGATGGTTCCGAAATTTCTGATTTTTATGTGGTTGCAGCCTTTTTC
>RCUT01000251.1_pt1 | contig 29179 bp, 25 predicted proteins | sample 2166171 | NCBI WGS metagenome assembly RCUT01 (sample SAMN09932757, study PRJNA488358) | compost metagenome | isolation source: compost soil in 4-hydroxybenzoic | place: Germany: Experimental Botanical Garden | reverse complement strand
CCGAGAACATAGCGGTGCAGAGAAAGTATTAAACAATGCAAAACTCAGTTGGAATTTAGATGATGGAAGCAAAATCAACTGGGTGACTAACTATGTCAAAATTCATGCAGATGATCCAGGCGGTTTAACTCGTGCTGATTGGCAAAATAATCCGAAACACGTTGCTCAAAATGTTCTGGATTATAATGCCCGAAAAAAAATTGAACAAACTCAAACGGGTTTGACTTGGTCTAAACCAGTTAATGATAAAAATGAACTCTATGCCATGGCATATTTAGGTAATCGCCAAGTCACTCAATACCAATCTATTCCTGATACTGTGCAGAAAAATCCAAATACGCCATATCAGGCAGGTGGTGTAATTGATTTTAAACGTGATTATTATGGTGCTGATTTCCGTTGGACGGGCAAAGAGTTACTTCCAAATACTACTCTAAGTGTTGGTGTTGCACTTGATGCAATGAAAGAAGACAGACAAGGTTATCAAAACTTTAATGATGCTGGTGATAAAGGTGTAAAAGGTACTCTACGCCGGGATGAAGACAATACTTTGTGGAATATTGATCCCTATTTACAAGCTTCATGGCAGTTTTTACCCGCATGGCGTCTTGACACGGGTGTACGTTATAGCAATGTCCATTACAAAACGAAAGACCACTATATTGTCGGTTTGAATGGAGATAATAGCGGTAAGACATCTTATGAAGAGGTGTTACCTTCAGTTGCTTTAAGCTGGCAAATCACTCCAGAAGTTTTGGTTTATGCAAGCTACGCAAAAGGTTTTGAAACGCCAACATTTACTGAAATGGCCTATCCTGTACGAGGTGGTGCAAGTACTTTAGATTTAAAACCATCGACAAGTGATACTTATGAAACTGGTTTAAAGTCACAAAATCAATTAGGTGATTTTACGTTGGCAGTTTTTCAAACAAAAACTAAGAATGATATTGTTTCAGCAGAAAGCTTGGGTGGCCGATCAACCTTCCGCAATGCAGATAAAACCTTACGTGAAGGTGTTGAGTTTGCTTGGAATAAAAAGTTGTGGCGAGATTTAACAGCGACTGCGAGCTATACATATTTGGATGCAACCTTTGATGCTGATATTCCAGCCTCAGGAAGTGTTGCTCAAATTCCATCAGGGAATGCCATCCCAGGTATTGCTAAAAATCAGGCTTATGCCTCTTTGGCTTGGCAGCCATCGCACGGTCTATATGGTGGTGTAGATGTACAGTATATGGATAAAGTATACGTGAATGATACCAATAGTGACGCAGCGCCAAGCTACAGTGTAACCTCAGCTAATGTTGGTTATGCATGGGTAATGGGCGACTGGAAAGTGAATAGCTTTGCCCGTGTTGATAACCTATTTGATAAAAACTATGCAGGTTCAGTGATCGTAAATGATTCAACTAAACCAGCTGGTCGCTATTTTGAACCAGCGGATGGACGTAACTGGAGTGCAGGTTTACGTGTAATTAAGCAATTCTAGGAATTAAAAATGGCAAAATTATTTGAAACGGTTAACTTTAGTTCACTACAACTGGTCAATAGAATTGTAATTGCCCCAATGTGCCAATATTCGGCAACAGATGACGGTGAAGTGACCTATTGGCATGAACAGCAATGGGCAAATTATGCATTGTCTGGTGCAGGGCTTTGTATAGTAGAGGCGATTGCTGTACAAGCTGAGGGACGTATTAGTTATGCGGACCTTGGACTTTGGAATGATCAGCAACGTGACCAAATCAAAACGTTATTGGGTAAGGTTAGAACACTTTCACCCATGCCATTTGGAATTCAGTTAGCACATGCAGGTCGTAAGGCTTCTACTGAAAAACCATGGTTAGGGAAAGGGCAAATTGCAAAAGATCAGCCACATGGTTGGCAAACGGTTGCTCCAAGTGAAAGTACCTTTTCTGTTCATGATGCTGCACCGCATGCTTTAACCATTGCTGAGATTAAACAAGTTCAACAAGACTTTGCAGCAGCAGCAAAACGTGCTGTAGAAGCTGGCTTTGAGTTAATTGAAGTTCATGCTGCACATGGTTACTTGTTACATCAATTTTTATCGCCAATTGCGAACCAGCGTACAGATGAATATGGCGGTTCTTTAGAAAACCGTATGCGTATGGCCCTTGAGGTTCTTCAAGCAATTAAACTCGCTGTTCCTGCTGGTTATCCAGTGGGAGTTAGATTGTCTGCGACCGACTGGTTAGACGGTGTAGAACACTGGGATGTTGAATCTACCGTTGGTTTATCAAAAGCTTTAGAGCAGTTGGGCGCAGCCTATGTGCATGTGTCTAGTGGTGGTTTGCACGAGCACCAATCTATTCAGATTGGTGCTGGCTACCAAGTTCCTTTTGCTGAACAAGTCAAAAAGCATGTGTCTATTCCAGTCATTGCTGTAGGGCTAATTACTGAGCCAGAACACGCCGAACAAATTTTGGAAAATCAGCAAGCTGATGCCATTGGTCTTGCTCGTGCCATGTTATATGACCCAAGATGGCCTTGGCATGCAGCAGCGGCTTTAGGTGCGGAAGTTAAAATAGCACCTCAATATTTACGTTGCCAACCTCACGGGGTAAAACAGCTTTTTAATTCTTTTTAACTGTATCGGGCAAAGTCATCTTTGCCCGTTTTTCTTTAGATGAGTGAGGTCGTTCGGTGGTTTTTCAGGTTATTTTGCCTATCTTGATATTGCTATTGATGGGCTATGTTTGTGTTCTCATCAAATTGGTAACGCCTGAACAGATCCGGGCACTTAGTGCATTTGTGATTAAAATTTCTTTACCAGCTTTTTTAATTCATTCTTTAGCAAATAAAAACTTACAAGACATTTGGCACCCTGCTTATTTTGTTGCTTATGGCGGTGGCTCTTTAATTTTATTTTTCTTAGCTTTTATTCTTTATCGAAAATATTTTAAAAATAGTTTAACCCATAGCGCCGTAATCGCGATGGGCGCTTCGATGTCCAATACTGGGTTCATGGGAACTGCTATTTTGACTATGTTGATTGGCAATCACGCTGCGATTTATATTTCTTTAACCTTAATCATTGAAAATTTATTGATTGTGGCACTCATGCTGATTTTGGCCGAAGCTGGTTTACATCAACAACAAAATCTTTTACCGCTTTTAAAACAAACCTTTTTGAATTTACTCAAGAATCCAGTGATTATCGCTATTTTGGTTGGGATGGGATGCATTCTTTTAGATGTTAATCTTCCTACTACTCTTGATCAGTCTTTGGAGTTACTTGGGCGCACGGCATCACCTTTGGCTTTGTTTGCAATTGGGGGAAGCTTAGTTGGGATTGGAATTACAACAGTAAACATGCAAAGTGTTTTGTTGGCGACATTTAAAGTTATCCTGATGCCATCTATTATTTTTGCACTCTTTTTAATCACTCCAGATGTAAGCCGTGAAATGCTTTACGCAGGAACATTAATTGCTGCTTTACCGATGCCAATTGCTTTTGGAATTTTTGGACAAGCATATGGTTTAAATGAAAAGGCCTTAACACCTTTAATGATTAGTACAGTTGTTGGTTTTATTGGGGTGAGCGGACTTATCGCTTTGTGGTGGTAAATAAAAAAGCCCCTTGCGGGGCTTAAGTCATTCACTATTTTTTTGGGGCTGGCTGTGCAGGAGTAGGTTGTTTACTTTTTTCTGCAATAATTTTATCAACCGAAGCTAAAGATTCTCTAGCATTGGGAACATTTTGGTTAGCTAACTCAGTAAAAATCTTTTTAGCCTGTGGCAAATTTTGCGGAATGATATTGCCATTGGCCATCATGGTCGCTAAAGCCATAGAAGCCGGTGCATAACCTTTTTGTGCAATTGATTGTAAGGACTCAATACCTTGACGTTTCATGAGTGGGTTTTTATTTTCCACACCTTGGCTAATATCATAAAGCGCTTTTACCTGAATCGCAGGGTAGTTACCCTTTCTAATTAAAGGTGCTAACTTTTGCAGGGCAATTTGATGAGATTGTGGTTTTTTCTGAGCAAATAAAATCGTAGCAATTTTTACAGTCGCATCATCAGAACCTTGAGCCGATGCTTTTTGAATATATTGACTGAATTTATTACTATCTTTGGCAACGCCTAGTTCGCCTGTCTCATAGATTTGAGCGAGTGTATAACTGGCTTGGGCGTAGCCTTTATTAGATGCGTCTTCATAATACTTAAGGGCTTTAGAAGAATCTTTTGCTGTGCCTTGCCCAGTTTGGGTCATGTAACCTAAGTTATAGATGGCTTGAGCATTACCCGTTTGAGCTAGGCGTTGCATTTCCTGAAATGCAGCTGGGTAATTTTTTGCTGCATAGAGTTGTTCAGCTTGTTTAAAAGCATCTGTTTTAGCAGCAGTCGTAGTGTTATCTGCCGCAAAAATTGATGCACTTGAAAGAGCGATTAGGCTTGCGATTAGTAATTTCTTCATTTCTTTTTAACCTTTTACTTCGTAGCTACATCATTCCGTTGATGCATTAAATAGTTTCAAGTTCTCATCATAAATCTTGAACGCTGAAAGTAAACAGCCGATTTGTATATGAAGCACTGCGCTTTGGGCAAATTATGGAGAAAAAATACCCACTCATGTAATTAAACCAGAGTGGGTAAGATTCTTATTTTGCTGACTTGAGTAACGCTTCAATTTGTTTAGCATCACTCGGTACACCCGCGATTCTTTGACCATCTTGTAAGAATAGAGTAGGTGTTCCATCAATATTTAATTTATTACCTAAAGCTATATTTTTCTGAATTGGTGTCGAACAGTTTTTGCTGGTCGTAGGTAGCTTGCGGTTAAGCATATAGTTGGTCCATGCCTCTGCCGGATTCTTTGAACACCAGATTTGATTTGAAACTTTTTCGGCGTTCGGATGCAAACTGGTAAGAGGGTAAAGGAAGACATATACCGTTACGTTGTCTACTCCAACCATATTTTGTTCTAAGTGTTGGCAATATGGGCAGTCAGGATCGCTAAAGATATAGATCGTACGTTCGCCTTTTCCTTTTACATATTTAATCGCTTGATTGAGCGGTAAGCTTTTAACATCAATCTTACCCAATTCAGCAATGCGTTCCTCAGTCATATTTTTTTGTTGTTTAATATCGACTAAATTACCTACAAAAAAATACTTGGCTTCTTGATTGGTATAGACAATACGACCGCTTGTATACACTTCATAAATGCCTTGTACAGGAGATTGATAAACACCCTTTACAGGCAAATCGGGATAATTTGTCTTAAGATTTTGTTCAAGTGTTTTAACATCAGCATGAGCAGAACCGAAAATAGCCAAACTCAACATGAGTGTAGCAAGTTTAGTCTTCATCTTTTTTCTCTTTAATTTCAACAGGGTTAATGATGGCATATAAAACTTAAAAAATTGACGTTCTAATTTAATGAATTCATTAGTATTTTGTATCTATAAAAAAGCCCACAAGTTTATAGGTGGGCTTTCCAAATTAAGCAAATAATGAGTTATTGTGGTCTGGCAACATCACCGCTTAAGGCTTCAGGTAAATCAAGAACTTGAAGGCCCAGCTCTTCTAGAGCAGCAGGTTTAGCCACAACTAAAGCAAGATAACCTTCCTCATTTGCAACACTATTGACGACTTCAATATCGTTATGGAGTTGAGCTTTCGCCGCAGGTGCTTCACCTGTACCTTGCACTAGATGTAACCAGTGTTTTGGTTTTGCTTTAAACCAAAGGCGCGCCACAATTTCTTGACCTAGGTAACAGCCCTTATCGTAATTGACACCTTCACGTTGATGTAAACGCAATTCTTGTGGTTGGAATTCATGTTCAGTTGCCTGTGTAATCCAAGCTTGTCCAGAAAGAATTGCTTGTTTCTGCCATTCAGAAATATCAGTTTCTAGTGCAGAAAACTCAGTTTGATGACCAGAGATTTTTGGAAAAGCAGGACCTTGTTCACTCAAGGTCATTTTCGAAAAAGCACCAAATTTTTTAATATGTTTGGCAAACTCTTCTGCTTGATCTTGAACAACTACAATTTCAAAACTTTCAGCATTAATCTTTTTTAACCACAAGCCAAAGTGGATACGACCTTTAAGATCACAGATGGCTGTATAGCGTGTTTCATTTTCAGCTAAACGTTCAGTATCTACAGTAACTTGGCCTTGTAAAAACTTTTGTGCATCTACACCGTTTAAAGCATATGAGGAGAAAGCGAGCAGACTCATGATTAATCTCAAATTCAATATGTTTCTTTATGATTGCCGACTATTTTGCTCCATTTTTACTAAAAAATCAGCCATAGTTTTCGTATTTTGATTTTGTATAAAAGATAGCTTTATTGTTTAAAAAAACACCAAAAATATACGTTCGGATGAATCCGAAGGTTTAAGCTAATAAACATAATTTCGATAATTCAAAGGAAATTAGAATAAGGAGAATAATGATGGCAACAGGTACAGTGAAATTTCATCGAGTGTTTAAAGCACCAGCCGAGCGAGTTTATCGTGCATTTTTAGATCCGGATGCTTTAGTAAAGTGGTTACCCCCTCATGGTTTTACCGCAAAGGTTCATAGTTTTGATTCAAGTGTGGGTGGCTCATACAAAATGAGTTTTACCAATTTTTCGACAGGTTCAACACATGCTTTTGGTGGAACCTATGTTGAATTAGTTCCAAATGAGCTAATTCGCTATAACGACCAATTTGATGACCCTAATTTACCCGGTACGATGCAGGTCACCATTACATTAAAAACGGTATTGGTGGGTACAGAAGTGCATATTACGCAAGAAGGAATACCGGAAGTTATTCCTGTGGAAGCGTGCTATTTGGGATGGCAAGAATCCTTATCTTTACTTACCTTATTAGTTGAAGCTGAAATCCCAGATCAATAAACCTTCTAAAATTTTAATGAAATATTTAAAAAGTGAGTGGAGCTAAATCTACTCACTTTTCTTTTATAAGATCTATCCAAAATTAAAAAAATATTGAATGATTTTATAAGGCTAAAATATAAACCATACATAGAGAAAGACGATGGATATACACATTAAAAGAATTTATTAAAATGCTGACCCTAGTGATGGAAAGCGTATTTTAGTTGACCGTCTATGGAGTAGGGGAATTAGCAAAGAAAATGCTCATTTAGATTTATGGCTAAAAGAAGTGGCTCCTTCAACTGAACTTCGGAAATGGTTTCATACAGCAACGCCGGATCATTGGGAAGAATTTAAACAGCGTTATTTAAAAGAACTTGAGATCAACTTAGCAGTTAAAGAATTACACGAGATCGCATCGAAGCATAAAGTCACGCTCTTATATTCAGCAAAAGATGTTGAAAATAACCATGCAATTATTTTAAAAGAATATTTATTAAAGAAAAAATTAAAGTAAATGTATAAATTTTTTTTTGGTAAAAGTGTTTTATTTAAAACTTTAAAAAATGAGTCATATCTCGCATAATATACTTTTTGAGATTTTTTTCATGTCTTTGCCAAATTGCCCAAAATGCCAATCAGAATATACTTACCAAGATGGCGACTTATTGATTTGTCCTGAATGCTCAAATGAGTGGAAAGAAGGAGATGCTTTAGCAACTGAAGAACAAGAAATTATTAAGGATGCGAACGGAAATATTTTAGTTGATGGCGACAGCGTGACTGTCATTAAAGATTTAAAAATTAAAGGTTCATCATCGGTTGTAAAAGTGGGAACTAAAGTAAAAACGATTCGCTTAGTTCCAGATGCAAGTGATGGCCACAATATTGATTGTAAAATTGATGGTATTGGGCAGATGAAGCTTAAGTCTGAATTTGTAAAAAAAGCTTAAACTGTTAATTTTCATTACATTTCAGTAGAGATATATACTTATATCTCTACCTTTTAAATTTCTAACATCATTATAATTTTATTACGAAAAAGTATAAAAAATGGGCTATTCAAGGAATGATCGCCCCTTTATATTGTCATAAATAACAAATAACTTTCGTCCAGAATAATAACGAAAGTCATACCCACACCAACAAAAAAATGAGGTTTTTATGGCAGGATGGTACGAAATTTCACAAGCGAGTGATGGACAATACCGCTTTATCTTGAAGGCAGGAAATGGTGAACCTATTTTAAATAGTGAGCTATATAAGGCAAAAGCTTCTGCTGTAAATGGTATTGAATCAATTCAGAAAAACAGTGGTGATGACGCCCGATATGAGCGTTTAACTGCAAAAAATGGAAAGCCTTATTTCAATTTAAAAGCTGCAAATCATCAGATTATTGGAACGAGTCAGTTCTATGCGAGTGAAGCTTCACGAGATAAAGGAATTGAGTCTGTTAAAACCAATGGTTCATCAACAACCATTAAGGATTTAACAGTTCAGGCATAAAAACTCAGTTAAAAAAAGCAGCTTCTAAAAGCTGCTTTTTTATTTATGTATTTATTAACGCGCTAACTTAGCTAAAAGTTCTTCTTTAGTTAAATTGCTCGCTTCAGCATCTCGGCGGCCTTTATATTCAAAAGTGCCTGCATCAAGACCTTTTTCACCGATCACGATACGGTGTGGAATACCCATCAATTCAAGGTCAGAGAATTTAACGCCCGGACGTTCGTTACGATCATCAAGTAATACATCAAAACCTTGTGCCTGAAGTTCTGCATAAAGAGATTCTGCTGCTTCAAGAGTACGTGGAGATTTGTGCGCATTCATTGGAACAATTGCAATCTCAAAAGGTGCAATGGTTTGTGGCCACATAATGCCTTTGTCATCGTAATTTTGTTCAATTGCAGCTGCAACCACACGTGTTACCCCTATACCATAGCATCCCATGGTTACAGTAAATGGTTTGCCATCTTCACCTAAAACTTTACAACCTAAAGCTTCAGAGTATTTAGTCCCAAGTTGGAAAATATGGCCTACTTCAATACCACGTTTAATTTGTAGTGTGCCTTTACCATCTGGAGATGGATCGCCTTCAACCACATTACGCAAATCGAAAACTTCGGTAATTTGTGCATCACGCTCCCAGTTTACGCCTACAGCATGTTTGTCAGCTTCATTTGCACCAGCAACGAAGTCTGAAAGAACAGATGCAGCACGGTCAACAATCACGGTTAAGCCCTTTTCGACTAAACCTTGTGGACCTGTAAAGCCAGCAGTTAAACCAAATGCTTGAAGTTGTTCTTCAGTTGCAAAAGTAAGAGGCGTAGCCACTAAAGGATGCTTCTCAGCTTTAATCTCATTAAGTTCGTGGTCACCACGTACAAATAGAGCAACGACAGGAACCTGACCTTTTTCGTCAGCAACGCCTTGAACCAATAAAGCTTTAACAGATTGCTTTGGATCAGCATTTAAGAACTGACATACATCGTCAATTGTTTTTTGGTTTGGTGTTTCAACCAATTTTAATTCTTGAGTAGGGGCTGCACGTTCGCCCACTAAAACAGCCTCAGCCATTTCAACGTTTGCTGCATAATCAGATTCAGTTGAAAATGCGATGTCATCTTCACCACTTGAAGCCAAAACGTGAAACTCATGTGAAGCTGAACCACCAATTGAACCTGTATCTGCTTGTACTGGGCGGAAGTCTAAGCCTAAGCGAGTGAAAATACGGCTGTATGTGTCGTACATCACGTCATAAGTTTCTTGTAATGATTCTTGAGTTGCATGGAAAGAATAAGCATCTTTCATGATGAACTCACGTGAACGCATTACACCAAAACGTGGACGAATTTCATCACGGAATTTGGTTTGAATTTGATAGAAATTTACAGGAAGCTGCTTATAACTTTTTAATTCGTTACGCGCCATATCTGTAATAACTTCTTCATGCGTTGGTCCAAGTACAAATGGGTTCGCATGGCGATCTTTAAAACGTAATAACTCAGGACCGTATTGTTCGTAGCGACCTGATTCTTCCCAAAGACTTGCGGGTTGAGTCACGGGCATGAATACTTCCATCGCGCCTGAACGGTTCATTTCTTCACGAACAATTGCATCTACTTTTTTAAGCACACGTGTTCCCATCGGCAGCCATGTATATAAACCAGATGCCAATTTACGAATCATCCCCGCACGTAACATGAGCTGGTGTGAAATCACTTCAGCATCATTTGGGGTTTCTCTCAACGTTGCAAATAAAAAGCGGCTTGCGCGCATGGAAAAAGTCCTAAAAGTTAAGCGTTATAAAAACGCAGATTATACGATAATCGCTGCATTATGACATGAATCGTCGAGTTTGACGCAGCATAAAGTTTTTCAAGTCATCTAGATAAGTGAAAATGACGGGTACAACCACAAGAGTCAATAGGGTAGAGGTAATCACTCCCCCAATCACAGCGTGAGCCATTGGTGCACTTTGCTCACCGCCTTCGCCAAGACCTAAAGCTAATGGAACCATACCCATCACCATGGCGCTTGTGGTCATTAAAATTGGGCGTAAACGGGTTTTGCCAGCTTGTAAAATAGCATCATAACGGCTGACACCATGATCCATCGCTTTCTTAATAAAATCGATAAGCAAAATAGCGTTTTTAGTGACAAGCCCCATAAGCATGATAATACCAATAATCGAAAACAGGTTCAGTGTGCTTTGGAACAAGAAGAGGGCAAGGAATACGCCAATCAGTGACAATGGTAGAGAGGCCATAATCGCAGCAGGATGGATAAAGCTATTAAATTGAGAACCTAAAACAATATAGATAAATACAATCGATAGGGTAATTGCTGTTAATGCATATCCGGCAGATTCTGCCATATCGGCATTGGCACCTTGAGTGTCAAATGTATAGCCCGCAGGTAGCTTAAACGCCTTTTGCATTTTATCGATGTCTTGGCCAATATCACCACTAGGTCGCCCAGATGTATTTGCCTCAATGAGCACTTCACGCTCAAGATCACGTCGATTAATTTGTGAAGCACCGAGTTTCTCTTCAGTCGTTGCCACTGCGCTAAGTGGAACTAAAATGTTTTGCCCATTGGCATTGGTTTTATTTGAGTTGAGATATAGGTTCTGAACATCTTGCGGAAGCATACGTTTATTTTCGTTTAAACGGACATTCACGTCATAGTTTTCACCATCCCGATCTTCCCATGTTGTCACATTATCACCAGCAATTAATGGACGAATCGCATTGGCAATTTGTGAAACAGATAGGCCTAAATCACTTGCCAGTACACGATTAATATGAACACCCAAAGTTGGTTTTGGTTCTTTCAAAGAGCTTTCTAAATCAACTACACCTTTAATTTTTTCCATTTCAGCGATAAAACGATCTGAAATTTTTTGTAGTTCATTTAAGTCTGTCCCTTTAATAGAAATCATGATTGGCTTTTGCCCGCCCGAGACAGAATCTTGTGCCGCTGCAACAGATGTAACTCGAATGCCCGCTACAGTTTGCAAACGATTGCGGAATTCATTATTGAGCGTATTAAGATCCTTTTTTCGCTGTTGTTTCGGCTTTAAGGTAACCCCCAAACCGGCGCGGTTTTTACCAGAATCAACCCCACTATTGACAACACCATAAGTTGAAACGACATCTGGAAATTGCCTGATAATTTGGTCAACCTGATGGAGTTTTGCTTGGGTATATTCCAAAGAAGCGTCTACAGGAGTTTCGAACTGAATCCGAATTTCACCTTTATCTGGGGTAGGTACAAATTCGGTTCCAATGAGTTTAGAAAGTCCTAATGCAGCAAATAATGAGGCGATTGCAATAATCACCGTGATGAAACGGAAGCATAGAGCAAGTTTTAATAGCTTTTCATATACATGACTCAGCCGATCTAGCAAATTAGAAATATGGTCAAAAAACCGTTGTAGCCAATTATCTTTTTTCTTGACCGGATCTTTCCAGTGAGCAGAAAGCATTGGATCGAGCGTAAAGCTAATAAACATTGAAATTAGAACAGCGGTACTGACTGTTACGCCAAACTGATAAAAGAAACGTCCAATCAGTCCGCCCATAAAGGCAACAGGTAAAAAGACTGCCACAATAGTCAGCGTAGTTGCGAGTACAGCCAAACCAATTTCTTTTGTCCCTTCAAGGGCTGCTGTGACATGATCTTTGCCAAGTTCTGTATGTCTTACAATATTTTCCCGAACGACAATCGCATCATCAATTAATAGACCAATACTGAGTGATAGGGCTAATAGCGTCATCATGTTAATGCTAAACCCAAAAGCCCAGATAAAAGTTAGGGTTCCAAGAAGGGTAATGGGTAAGGTTAAACCTGTGATGACGGTAGAGCGGAAAGAGCCTAAAAATAATAAAACAATTAAAACTGCTAACGCGGCACCTTCAATAATGGTACGGGCAACATCTTTAATTGAAGCGCGAATGCCTTTAGAGCTATCAGCTACGACTTTATAATTTAAGCCCGCAGGCATCTGAGCTTTTAACTTCTCTAAAGTTTGATAAGTTTTGTCTACGACTTGAATTACATTGGCATCGGAACTTTTTAAAATATCAATAGAGACAGCCGTTTTACCATTATAAAAAGCGCTTGATTGTAGTTCTGCTTGAGTGTCTTCAACAGTTGCGACTTGCTTTAAAAAAATCGGTGAACCATTTTTATTGGCAATCACCAAATCGCCAAATGCAAGGGGATGAATAACCTTTGATTGAATCTGTACAACCAGTTCAGAGTTCTTTTGTTGTAAGGTTCCAGCAGGAACTTCAATGTTTTCATTTTTTAACGTATTAATGACCTGATCGATGCCAATACCGTAACTTTGCAATTGCTCAGGAAGAATTTTTATTCGTATTTGTCGTTTGGCATCCCCCAATAAATTCACATTACCGACACCTGAAACGGTTTTGAGTTGAGGCACAATCCGTTTATCGACATATGAACTCAATTGAGCCAAATTCATGCTAGTAGATTCAAATACGACTGACATAATTGGGCTAGAGGAAGGATCGTAGCGCTGTACAATTGGTGTATCAATTTCATCACGGAACTGTGCTGTGACGGGAGCAATTTTGTCTCGAACATCTTGTGCTGCAATGGCTGAAGATGTATCAAGGTTAAACTCTGCAACGACCATCGAAAAACCTTCACTTGAACGTGAAGTAATTTGCTTAATGCCTGAAATCGTATTGATTTGATCTTCGAGTTTTTTAGTAATATCTGATTCGACAGCTTCAGGCGAAGCACCAGCATATTCTGTAGTGACTACTACGAATGGGAAATCTATATTTGGAAACTCTTCAACAGTCATCCGTTTCCAAGAAGCTAACCCGAGTACCATTAAGCTGATCATCATCATAATAGTAAAAACGGGGTATTTCACACTGATTCGAGTAAACCACATACGCTATTTGCTACCTTATTTATTTTTGTCGTTTGTAACCGTCACTTTTTTATTAATGTCGGAATCTTCAAATTGAATACGGCTCACCAGATCTGTGCTTTGCAAGCCACCAACCAAAGCAATATTGTCGTTATAGCGTTGTTCAATCACTCGAATTTTAACTTTTTGAATAGTGTGATTACGTACCACCCATACAAAAGGATCATGTTGCATATTTTGAATGCTGTCTAAAGGAATCGTTTGGCCTTGATTGGTATCACTACGAAGAATATTTCCATTAATGAAAGCCCCTATGCTTAACGAATCAATTTTTTCTTTAGGAACTGCAAAAAATTCGATTTGTCGGCTGTCTTGATCTGCAACAGGTGAAATACGAGTAAGCGTTGCGTTTAATTGTTTAGAATTTCCCTGAATCTGATATTGAATGCTGTTCCCTACCTTAAGCGCAGACTGCTGTTCAATCGGTAACTTGGCTTGTATTTCAAGTTGGTCGGGATTTACGATTTCAAATAGTGTTTGTCCAACCGATACAGTCTGACCAGGTTCTACTTGTCGTTTAGTAATCACACCTGAAATTGGGCTGGTAATAATACCGTCTTGATCAGCTTTACGTGCAATATCAACATTCGCTTGTTGAGCTTTTACACTTTCAAGTTGGCCTTTGTAGTCAACCTGACTTTGTTCAAACTCGACACGAGCAATAAACCCTTGATTAAACAGTCTTTGCTTTCGGTTCATTAAATTGCGTGCAAGTTCAGCTTGTGATTGAGCTGATGCAAGGTTGGCGCGCGCTTGTGCTAATCGTGCAACATTGTCCTGATTATTCAATCTCACTAAAACTTGGCCTTTTTGTACCTGTTGACCAACATTTGTAGTTACAGTGGTCGCCGTGGCGCTCACTTGAGCCTGAATTGAACTTTGCTGAACCGCACGAATGGTTCCCGTAAATGCGGTTTGAGAGTTAAGTGCTCCCTCTTTAACTGCAATCAGGTCTTGAGGAATGAGTTCAATTTTTGCTGGAGCTGGTGCCGTTGTTTTAGTTGTTTCTTGCTGATTACATGCAGCTAAAATCAAACATAAACTAATAATACTCAGTTTAAAAATAGTGGAAGGGGTGAGATGCATTTTGTGCATACAGCATCATCCTATAATTCAAATTTTATTTTGCCCCTATTCTTGATAAACCTTTACAGTTATTCAAGCTTTTTTAAACGTTCGATAATATTTTCATACTCGCTGTTGGTACGGTTGTAGGTCTTGGTAAGTGTTTCAATTGTTTGTTTGACCCTGTAAATATTATTTAGATTGTTTTCAATCAACGTCTTATGTCGCTCAGGAATAACTTCTCTCTTTCGGAAATATTCCATTTCTTGACGTTTAAATAAAATTTTGTCTTGTTGTAACTGGTCGAGTTGTTCCTGTTGATAGTTAATTTGCTTCTTTAGGGCAAGTAATGCTTGATCTCTTTTAATCAAAGCTGTCTTACTATTGCTATAGGCTTTTTTTAATTTGATATCTAGTTCTCTATGTCGTGCTGATAATGCTCGTTGACTTGATTGATTTAAATCAGCCTGCGCATTATAAGAATGGTTTCTTTTAATCACTTGCATATTTTGATCTAGAACTTCATAACCATAACGAATATGGGCTGGTGTGACTGATGTACTGATATTGGCCGTACCCTGTTGATCATAATAACGATACCAGACCACTTTAGAAGTATCGGCTATAGCAAGGGTGGAAGCCCAGAAAAAGAGTGAACCGAAGGAAATAATGCCTATAGATACAGACAAGCAGTTCCTATAAAAGGCATATTTCATCCAATCATTCATTGAAAACCCCCAAAAAAGAAAGCTAAATCGCTTATTTTTAAATAATTAATCTTTATTATATTAGTTATTATTTAGCTGAATAAAAATATAGTCATTATAAAAAAAATGATAATTTCAATTAAAGTGTGATGAGGTTAAAAGTTATTGTTTATAAATGAGAAAGTAGACAAAAATGCCTCATTGAAAATAGACAGTGAGATATGTTAAAAATACTTATAAATGTGTAAAAACAAATTTAAGTTAAATTGCATTTATATTTTATATTTATTGGGGATGGAAGATTAAATGGAAGATGCATTCCAAAATCTGAAAGTAATGGTAATTGATGACTCAAAAACCATTCGCCGTACAGCCGAAACTTTATTACAGCGAGAAGGCTGTGAAGTGATTACTGCGGTGGATGGATTTGAAGCTTTGTCCAAAATTGCAGAAGCAAATCCAGATATTGTTTTTGTCGATATCATGATGCCTCGTTTAGATGGTTATCAAACTTGCGCTTTGATTAAAAACTCTCAAAATTATCAGAACATTCCCGTTATCATGCTCTCTAGTAAAGATGGTTTATTTGATCAGGCAAAAGGGCGTGTGGTAGGTTCAGATGAATACTTGACGAAACCTTTTAGCAAAGATGAATTGTTAAACGCGATTCGTAATCACGTAAGTTCATAATTAAGTAATTTAAGGGCAAAGAAATGACACGTATTCTCATTGTTGATGATTCACCAACAGAAACTTTTCGTTTTAAAGAAATTCTAACCAAGCATGGTTATGACGTACTTGAAGCATCTAATGGTGCAGATGGTGTAACTTTGGCAAAAGCAGAACAGCCTGACTTAGTGTTAATGGATGTTGTCATGCCAGGTGTAAATGGCTTTCAGGCAACCCGCCAGATTACCCGTGATGAAGACACTAAGCATATTCCTGTGGTAATCGTGAGTACTAAAGATCAGGCAACTGACCGAGTATGGGGCAAACGTCAGGGTGCACTCGACTACCTGATTAAGCCGATTGAAGAAAAGCAATTGATTGATGTAATTAAACAATTTCTAAAGTAACTCATCCATCCATAAAAACATAAATAACGGGGTTATATGCCCGTTTTATAGGATCGAGTATGGCAGCGAATGGATTTATCGAGTTACTTCGTTTGTCTAAACGGGGTAATAAGAATTACGCTTCAGTTCAAAATGAAGCACAGCGATGGTCAGGGATTGCTTTTGAAATGAGAGGGCAATACTTCGTCGCACCACTTGGGGAAGTGTCAGAAGTTATCTATCCACCGAAATATACGCCAGTTCCAAATGCTCAAAGTTGGGTGAAGGGTTTGGCGAACATTCGGGGACGGTTACTTTCGGTTTCTGATTTGGCTCATTTTATTTCAGGGCAACGAAGTACATTTTCGTCCGCCCAAAAAGTGTTATGTATTAGCCATCACGACCAGTATGTGGGGTTGGTTGTGGATCAGGTCTTGGGGATTCAGCACTTTAATAAAAAAAGTTTTTTTTCTCAAAGCTTAGACTTAGAGGAAAATCTAAAAGAATATTGCCAAGGTTATTTTCACCAACATAACCAGCATTGGCATGTCTTTTTATTTAGTCGTTTATTGCAAAACCCACATTACATGAATGCATCGACAAAATTTATAAACTAATTTTTACGCTGTGAAAAACAGAGTATTTTCTGGGGAGAAGCTATGGGCTTTAAGCTTAAAAAGAAAGGCGGCAATCGTGTTGCGCCCGAAAAATCGGGTCTCAATTTTATTGCAAAAATCCAGTCGGGAATTGAGCAATACGCCAGTTTATTTGGGGAAAGTAAAAAGTCCAAGCCTATCCTTTATGTAGCGTTGTTATGTTTAGTATTTGCTTTAATTTCGCTCGTTTATTTATTTTATAGTGTACCTCGACATAACCAATTAACACGTAGTTTGGGTGAGTTGCGCTTATTGTCACAAACTATTTCTAGACAGGCTACGGAAGCAACGGCTTCTGGATCACCTAAAGCTATGAAAGACTTAGTTGAGTCACGTCAACTTTTTGCTAAAAATATAAAAAATGTTGAAAATATTTATGGTACATCTTCAAAAGAATACCAAAAGGTAGCGGTTCTGTGGAAAGCTTTGTCTTATGACGTTGACTTGATCTCGTCACAGCAGGACGTAATTAATCAGTTATATAATATGAATATCTCGATTAGTGACTCTATTCCTGAGATTCAAGCTGAATATAACTTGATGGTTGATAAGATGGTCCGCGAAAAAGTATCGAGTAATCAGGTAGTCATTGCTAAAAACCAGGTATTTATTGCGGAACGTATTTTACGTTCTATTAACTCCGTTTTCATTGCTACAGAGAATTCTGAAAACTCAGCGCATGACTTTGGTGTCGATATTGATACTTTTGGTGTGTACTTAAATGCACAGCTAAACGGCAATGCAGAACTGGGTGTTGCTAGAGTTGAGTCCCCAGAAGTACGTGAATCTTTAGAAGGCATTAAATCTGAGTATGATCAAGTTTTAAAATCTGCAGCGACATCAGTTCTTAAACATACAAATCAAATTGTAAACGTACGGCAGTCATCGGGTGAGATCTTCTCGCAATCTGATGAAATGTTATCTGCATTGGGTAATCTTTCTGAGCAAACACAGTATGGTTGGAAAGCCTTTGCTTTAGTTGCGCTTCTTGCATTATCACTTATTGGTTTAATTAGCTCAGTTTTAAAGCTTTTATCACTTCGTAGTAAAGCGGATAAACAACGTGTAGCTACCTTGCAAGAAGAATATGACCGAAACCAAAACGCGATTTTACGTTTACTAGATGAAATCGCCGACTTGGCAGATGGTGACTTGCGTTCATATGCAACGGTATCTGAGGACTTTACTGGAGCGATTGCCGACTCGATTAACTTCGCGATTGACCAATTACGTGATCTTGTATCCCGAATTCATGAAACTTCTCAGGAAGTTGCCCGCTATACGCATGATACACAAAATATTACTAACCAGTTGGCAGAAGCATCAGAGCATCAGGCACAAGAAATTGCTGGCGCATCAACCGCAATGAATGAAATGGCGCAATCAATTGACCAAGTATCTTCAAATGCATCGGAATCTACCGAAGTAGCAGAACGTTCGGTACAAATTGCTTCTAATGGAGCACAAGTGGTAAACCGTTCAATTGAAGGTATGGACACGATTCGTGAACAGATCCAAGAAACCTCTAAACGTATTAAACGTTTGGGTGAGTCTTCACAAGAAATTGGTAACATTGTATCGTTAATTAATGACATTGCGGACCAAACAAACATTCTTGCATTAAATGCAGCAATTCAAGCATCTATGGCAGGTGAAGCAGGACGTGGTTTTGCCGTGGTTGCAGACGAAGTACAGCGTCTTGCAGAGCGTTCTGCATCGGCAACTAAACAGATCGAAACTCTGGTTAAAACAATTCAAACAGATACGAATGAAGCTGTTATTTCAATGGAACAAACAACTACTGAGGTTGTGCGCGGAGCGAACTTGGCAAAAGATGCAGGTATTGCCTTGGACGAGATTCAAAAAGTATCTGGTGACTTGGCAAACTTGATGGCCAACATTTCTGATGCAGCAAAACTTCAGTCTGCATCTGCGAGTCACATTGCGACAACCATGACCGTCGTACAAGAAATTACTTCGCAAACGACAACTGCAACATTCGATACAGCGCGTTCTGTTTCTGAATTAGCAAATATGGCAGAGTCATTACGTGAATCGGTAACGGACTTTAAATTACCTGATTAAATTGGGGACGAGGATAGCTGTTTCTATACTAGCTATTCTTCTAAAAAGTATTAACAACACCAGATAAGTATTGGGGACACAGCTATTTATCTGGTGTTGACTCTGTCGTTTTTCTCCATTTAGGGGACAAGCAAAAGAAGCCTTTGCTATGAAAGAAATATTAAAAACTTTAACTGAAGCAATGATGCTACCGGAAGATAGCTATTCTCAACAAGATGATGAATTTCTTGATATCTTCGTTGAAGAAATTGAAGAAATTTTTGTTGAATTGCAATCTTTGATTCATGAATGGATGCAATCTAAAAATGTTGCTACACTGACTGAAATCCGTCGCCATTTTCATACCTTGAAAGGTTCAGGGCGAATGATTGCAGCGAAATCCTCTGCTGAGCTTGCTTGGACTGTAGAAGATACGCTTAATCGGGTAATCAATGAGAGTCTCACATTAACTCCTAACATCCAACAATATGTTCAGTTGGTATTTAAGTTCTATTTCTTTAAATTAGTAGATGACTTTAAATCTAAAAAGGAACATGCAGTAGATTTTAGACCTCTTATTTTATTGGGACAACAATTACAACAACAGCAAAGTTTAGAGCCTGCTTTAGATGAACTTTTATTATTGTCGGATACTCTCGCTGCGGAAACTAAGACTGGTTTAGAGGTGGGTGATTTAGAACCGGAATCAGATAATTTAATTCTAGAAACCGCCATAGAAAGTGAACATAACCTTGCTGAAACCTTAGTTTTATTTATGGAGGAAGCGGAAGAGCACTTAGCGACCATCGATCAGTTCTTAGAACAAGAAATACATCAGCACGAGAGTTACAATGCATTAATCCGTGCATTACATACGTTGCGCGGCAGCTCGGCAATGGCTCAGGTAGAAGCAATTTTTGATGCCAGTACCAAGGTTGAACATTTATTCAAAATCTTATTACAAGAAGAGCTTTCTTCTCATTCAGAAGAAATTTTACTACTCCGTGATTACCGTCAGTTTATTCGAAATAGTTTAGATCTATTGGCTGCGCATTGCTCTAACGAGCAATTAGACTCTAACCTGAAACAGTTCAATCAGGTTTGGGATGCTTATATGGAACAACATGGGGAGCATGCGAGCCCGCTCACGCCTCCACATGGTTTAGTATCTCAGCTGTTACAGCTAGATGTTTCAGAATTACTTGATGCAGAGTTAGATTTTGAAAAGGGAATTCGTTCTGAGTTTCCTCATTATCTTGAACGTTTAAGTGAACAAGCTGATTTGTTATTGCAACATACTCAGTCGCAGGCCATGGTTGGTTTATATGAATATACGAACCAGCTGAAAGATAGCTATGACGTATTGCTTGATCGACCTGATTTATTACACTCAGATTATGTTTTTGAAATTTATCAGAAAGCACATCAACAATTAATTCAGTTATTTGATGCATTAGCTGCGGGTCAAAGAGTTAGTATTATTGAGCAACACCAAAATATTTTGGAAGAGCTAAAACTATATACCCAATATATTCCAAGCCTTAATTCTGAACCATTAGAAAGTCATCAGGAAGTTGTTGAGTCGCTATTTAGTGCTGATGTAGAACAAACAGCAAATGAATCTTCAGCATCTATCGAAAGTGTATTAACTGATCATGTAGTCATGAGTCAGAGTGTGCATTTAGATCGCCAGTTCATGTCTACTGAGCACGTAAACCGTTATTTTGATCCAGAACTGTTAGATATTTTTCTTGAAGAAGCCGATGAGTTGCTTGAAGGAATGGATACAGATCTTAATATTTGGGTTAATGATCAAGAGAACTTTGCTGCTCTTAATAATCTGATGCGCTATTTGCATACCTTAAAAGGTGGGGCAAATATGATTCAGGCAAATTATATTGGTTTAATTGCACATGAACTAGAAAGTATTTATGAGCGCTTAATTCAAAGACAGTTAATTACTTCATCTGCTCTCATTGATTTTATCCGTCTGGTTCAAGATGATTTAGCTGATCGCCTACAAATAGTACGTGAACAGCACCTAGATTATGCTGCTTCTCATACTATTCAAGCGCTTAAGAATGCAGGTAAGGTATATAATTCACTCGGGTCTGCTGCTAAAGAGATGCAAGCAGAGTCTGAAACAGATGTTATACCGGAATCAAGTTTTGAAGTATTACAACAAGAAGTTATACACAATACTGCGTTAAATCTCGATGAGTTAACTTCTAATTTTGAGCAGATTGTTGAGTCTAATAATAGACTTGTTGAGTACACAGAATTACAAGTTTTTGATGCAGAAGGCTATACAGACAGTATCCAAGATCAGGATATTGACTCTGTTGTCGAGCAGACCTTTATGGAGGAAGCGGCCGAGCTGTTAGAGATGGCCGATCACCTATTAAAGCAGTGGTTTGAGCAGCGTACCAATCGTAGTATCTTGCTTCAGCTACAAAGGGCTGTGCACAGCTTGAAAGGTGGTTCCCGTATGGTGGGACTTGAAACCGTACAAGCGATTGCTTATCAACTTGAAAACGCTTTTGAAAAATTTGCGCTTTATCATTTTAGCTCAAATATTTATGACAACTTGTTAGAGAGTGCGATTGTTTGGTTAAAAGAGGCAATTTTCAAGCAAAATTATCAACATTTCGATGGTTTACAACAAAGTTTAGAAAATATTCAGTTTATTGAAACTGCAATACAAATTCCAAGTAAGTTGACCAGAACTGATCTATTTAGCACTGAACCTGTAATGAGCTTTGTGCAAGGTGATGGTGCAGAACCACCGCCAATGATGGGGGCATGGGAACAAGCACAGCATCTTGAACAAAATAATGAGATGATCCGGGTTTCGGCAGATTTAATTGAGAAAATGATTGATTTGTCTGGTGAAAATTCGATTAACCGTTCACGAATTGAAATGGATCTCAGTCAATTTGGTCATACGCTAGTGGAAATGGAATTAGCCATTCAACGACTAGCAGACCAGTTACGCCGAATGGAAGGCGAATTAGAAAGTCAGATTATTGCAAAACACGGTATTGAGCACTCTCGTTATACAGAATTTGATCCTCTAGAGATGGACCAATATTCTTCATTGAATCAATTATCGAAATCACTTGCCGAATCTGCATCGGATTTAGTGGATTTTAAAAATACATTATCTGAAAAAATCAGAGACACCGAAAGTTTGCTGGTACAGCAATCACGTATTCAGGCCGAAATTCAAGAAGGTCTCATGCGAACACGATTAGTACCATTTTCTCGATTGCTACCTCGTTTACAAAGAATTGTGAGGCAGACTTCTACTGCGTTGGATCGACCAGCAGAGCTTTTTGTTAATAATACCGAAGGTGAATTAGACCGAACAATGCTAGAACGTTTGGTTACACCACTTGAGCACATGCTTCGAAATGCAATTGACCATGGTTTAGAAGATCGTGTGCAACGTGAACAAGCGCGAAAACCAGAAACTGGACGTATTGAACTGAATATTCATCGTCAAGGTACGGATGTTGTTGTTACATTTAAGGATGATGGCCGAGGTATTGATATCGAGAAGGTCCGTCAAAAGGCCCTATTGTCTGGTTTGATTAATCCTGAACAAGTATTAGAACATCAAGATATTTTACAGTTGATTTTCCATCCAGGGTTAAGTACAGCCGATCAAGTCACTCAGATTTCAGGTCGTGGTGTAGGACTAGATGTTGTACAAAGTGATATTAAAGCTTTGGGCGGACATGTGAGTGTGGACTCTGTGTATGGGCAAGGAACAATCTTTACCATACGCGTTCCGACCACAGTAGCTGTTAGTGATGCCTTAATGGTTAAAGTTGCTGATCAACAGTTTGCAATTCCGTTAGCTCAAATTGATCGAATTGTTCGAGTTTCACCAACATCATTAGAACAGTATTTTGGAAGCGCACAAGAATTCTTTGAATTTGAAAATAAACGCTATCCATTACGCTATTTATCTGAGTTTGTTGGTAATCAACCAATTCCACGTTTAAGCGGGATGATGTATTCACTACCAGTATTAATGATTAAGACCAATAATGGACAAACAATTGCATTATTGGTTGATCAGCTTATTGGTTCACGTGCGCAGATTGTGGTCAAGCCAATCGGGCAGCAGTTCTCTAGTATTGGTGCGATTGCAGGCGCAACTATTTTAGGTGATGGTCAAGTTTGTCTAATTTTAGATGGACAAAATATTGCTCGCCAAATTCAGTCTACCCGCCGACATAAGCAGCTGAATGAAGCTATCTATAGACAACGTGAGTCTGATGAACGCCGTCTCATTATGATTGTAGATGACTCTGTCACAGTCCGTAAGGTAACGACTCGTTTACTCGAACGTCAGGGCTATGACGTAGTAACTGCTAAAGATGGTATCGATGCAATTGAGCAGTTGGAAAATATTAAACCAGATCTGATGCTGCTTGATATCGAAATGCCGCGAATGGATGGCTTTGAAGTACTTAACCTCGTGCGACATCATGATCTACATCAAGATATGCCAGTCATTATGATTACATCCAGAACTGGCGAAAAACACCGTGAACGAGCATTTACTTTAGGGGTTAACCAATACATGGGTAAACCTTTCCAAGAAGAAGACTTACTTCACAATATTGATGCTTTTTTCACGACACGTGAAGAGGAACTTGCCTAATGAAGAGTCATATCAGTACATCTTTAATTAATGAAATGGATCAGCAAGAACTTCAACATTTAATTACTGTTTCAACTGGTTTTATTGATGCATATATTATTGAATGTGATCAGCAAGTGCCGATGCTATTACCACAAAACATAGTGTTATCAGCTATGGATGTTAAAAATGGTATCAAGCATATTGAATGGCATGATGTAAAACTTCCAGTCTATACAGTGCATAATGAAATTGATTCGCGAGCGGTGGCATTAGTTATTGAAAGTGAAGATATCAGCCAACGTTTTGCACTCATATGTAAATCGATGCCAGTTTCAGTTCGTCTGCGTATTTCTGAAGTCGTAGATGAAAACGAAGATATACAGGACTCTTTAAAGCACCCAACTGTATTTAAATATGTGCGTATGGAGAATCAGCGCTACCACGTTCCTAATTTGCAATATATTCAAAATTCGCTTCACTTATAAAAGAAAGGAACTCAATTTGAGTTCCTTTTTTGTAAGAAATAGGTGAAATTCTTTTATAAGAGATGGGGTAGCTCACAGTTTTACAAAAAAATAATCCTGAAGTAATTGATTTATATATATTGTGAATTTATATTTTATATGTGTTCCAATGTTAAAATATTAGTTCTGAAATTTAGAAAATTAATAATATTTAGTTTTAATAGGCTCTACTATTAAATTTAGTATTTTAAGAAAGGAAGTAAATTATAACTAAAGAGTAGTTTTGAATTTTACCACACCAAATATGGGAAATAATCTATAACAAACTCTTTGCAACAGTAGAAAACATAAATGTCAATTAATAAAGAGCTGCATATTTTAGAGACAGAGGATCGTGGTGAATTTGCATTGTGGGAAATTTCAAATAGAAAACATTCTCTGACAAAAAAAGAAGCAATTTTTTTATCTCATGGTGCATTTTCGGACAAAACTGTTTGTATGGGGATTGCTGATTATTTGGCAAGTCATGGTTATATCTGTTTTATTTTAGAATGGCGAGGGCATGGCACTAGCCCAAAAACAGATGTACCGTTTAATTTCGAAACAGTGGCTTTATATGAATATAAAGCTGCATTTAACTATATTTATAATCATTTAAATATATCGTCTTTACACTGTGTAACTCATAGTGGAGGAGGGCTATGCTTAACAATGTTCTTGATTAATCATTCTGAATATTTAAATCTTATTCAAAGTATTACTTTTGTCGCTTGCCAAGCATTTGGAGCAGTAAATAGCCCATTTGATTTTCTTAAGTTACTTTCTGCAAAATTAGTTGTTAAAAGTCTAGGACAGATTCCTGCTAGTAAATTTAAGTTAGGACGAGTAAATGAAACCTATTACACGATGAGACCATGGTTTAGCTGGAATTTAAATCAGAATTTTATAAGTGATTTTAAAGATATTGATTATAGAAAATTTATGGCCTCTATTAGAGTTCCGATATATTCCATCTGTGGTACTGGGGATAAGTTCATTGCGCCAGTAAAAGGGTGCTATGAATATTTAGAAGCCTTTGAAAATGAAAATAATATATTCCGTGAGTTTGGACTTTCTAATAATAATCTAGAAAATTATTCTCATAGTAGAATTGCACTTAGCCAAAATGCTGCAAAGGAAGTCTGGCCCACTATATTGCAGTGGATAGATAAGCATTCAGAAGATGCTCTTTAAGTATTTTGTATAAAGCCAACTATCTGGATTAGTGAATACGAATCGTATTCTAAGATTCTAAAAGATAACAATTTAAGATAAGAAAAAGCATCCTAAAGAGGATGCTTTTTTTATTCGTTGAGCTTTAATATTTTAAGCTAATAAATTTTCTAAAATTTGCTCATAAATATCAGTCAGTGGATCGAGGTCATGTACGTCAACATGTTCATTAATTTGATGAATTGTTGCGTTAAGAACGCCTAACTCCAATACCTGTGCGCCTGTTGGAGCAATAAAACGTCCGTCAGAAGTACCACCACTTGTTGAAAGCTCAGTTTCAGTGCCAGTTACATTTAAAATCGCAGTTTGAGCCGCATTAACCAGTTCACCAACTGGAGTCAGGAAAGGTAAACCAGAGAGATTCCAAACGATTTCATATTGTAAACCGTGTTTATCTAAAATCTCATGAACGCGTTGTTTAAGTTGTTCAGCAGTCACTTCTGTTGAATAACGGAAGTTAAAAGTAACTTCTAAAGTACCTGGAATTACGTTGGTTGCACCAGTTCCAGCATGAATATTTGAAATCTGAAATGATGTTGCTGGGAAATATTCATTTCCATTATCCCAAATAGTTTGGCATAGTTCTGTTAAAGCAGGTGATGCTTCGTGAATTGGGTTTAGTGCTAAATGTGGATAAGCCACATGACCTTGTTTACCTTGGACCTTTAATACAGCATTAAGGGAACCACGACGCCCATTTTTAACAATATCACCTAATTTATGAGTACTTGAGGGTTCACCTACCAAACACCATTTAATTTTTTCATTACGTTCTTCAAGAGTCTCAATAACCTTGACCGTACCGTTAACCGCAGGGCCTTCTTCATCAGAAGTAATCAGAAATGCGATAGATCCTTTATGGTCTGGATGTTTTGCTACAAAACGCTCAGATGCGACAACCATGGCTGCCAAAGCTGTCTTCATATCTGCCGAACCGCGACCATATAATTTTCCATCGCGGATTTCAGGTGCAAATGGGTCTGAATTCCATGCTTCTAATTTACCTGTCGGGACTACGTCAGTATGACCTGCAAAACAAAATACAGGTTCTTCAGTTCCACGACGTGCCCAGAGATTATCTACCTCACCAAAACGCATTGGTTCAATATGAAAACCAACTTGGCTTAAACGGTCTGCCATGATGGTCTGGCAAGTATGATCAATTGGAGTAACAGAAGGTTGTTGTAAAAGTTCTAGGCTAAGCGAGAGAGTATCTGAATGGTTCATACCGGAAATTGCGTGCTGATCAGGTGAAATATAGTCCGATATAATAGGCGAATCTCTACGTGATGGGTACGTAAAAATAAAAAAACCTTATCGGAATGATAAGGTTTTTTAGTGACAACTCTAACTTACATTTTATCTTGTGTTTTTTCAGCAGTATTCGTTACAGCATCACCTGCTTTAGAAACATCTTTACCAAAACCCTTAAACGTATTACAGCCTGTTAAAACAACAGCAATCATTACAGAAGCAGCTAAAACTTTTTTCATCATTTTCTCCGTTTAAATTTAATAATGAAGTAAATTTAGATTAAAAAACAAACGGAAAAAGAAACATGACTGTTTAATAGTAAAAACGTTATAAAATGTGTCTAGAATCTTAAATTTATTGTTAATTATCTAAATTTCTGCATGTTGGACTTCAATTTTAAGTGTGAAGAATGTCTAAACATATAAAACAGAACTTCCTGACCATTTTTACAATATAAGCCGTCTGCCCACCAGTGTGCTGGGGCGGAACTAGGCTGTTTATTTGGACACAGCCATTCGTGCCTTTCTAATCGATAAAAAGAAGAATGAGGAATTGTGGTGCCCCAATATCCCAAACGACGCTTTAAATTGATCCAGTCAGGTAGAGGCTGCTGTAAATTTAACTCTAAAGGCAGATAAAGTTGTCCCTTTAAAACTGCAAAGCGTTGATGAATTTCAAAGTTTAATGCTTCAAGAAATTGAAATTGTTTGTTGGTAAAGTGGTAAAGCTTTTTGCTTAAAGTATCCTGACGGTTCAGGCCAATCCATTGTTCTAAATGTAAATCTGACTCACCGAGATAATATTTTAAGGCGACCTCCCAATGTTCAATTTTTTGAGTGTCTTTATTTAAAATTAAAAAATCTAGCTCACCTAGGGTTTTTGCCCCTTCAATTTTTTGAATACTATGTCCCAATAATTGATAGGGATGGTACTGATCCTCTTGTAACCAAAACCAGAGTAGATGCTCAAAGCGTAAACCTAAACGTGTACTTTTAAGCTGAGATAAAAACTGAATTAAAGGCTCTGGGGACTGATCGAGCTCTTTTAAACGTGGCAAATAATTTTGAAAATGACTTTCCCATACTTCGGTTGGATGTAGCTTAAAATGATGTTGTACAAATAGACTTTTTGGTAATTGGGAAAGTAAATTTGGACTAGCAATACAAAAAGCGAGTTGTCTAACTATAGGATGTTGAAATTGAAGCCATGGTTCGAAATAGGAGGTTTTAACTGAGGCAATATTCATACATTTAATACTCGAAGTAATTCATCCTAATTTCATAACGGATCAACAAAAAAACATTAGAAAAACACTTTATACTAACGCCAACAGCAGGTTAAGGTTTATATATGCGAACATTGTTCTGGCGCTCTTTAGTCGTGATTTTTATCACGCTAGGCATTATTGGAGCAATTTTACCAGGTATGCCAACAACAGTGTTTTTGATTCTGGCTGCTTGGGCTGCTTCAAAAGGCTGGCCACAAATGGATGATTGGTTGTTAAACCACCCTAAATATGGACCAACATTACGTGATTGGCGAGCCAATGGTACAGTACCTCGTAAAGCGAAGTGGATTGCAAGCATAATGATGGCAATTAGCGGAATTATAATGCTATTTACTTCAGCGCCACTTTTGGTCAAGGCTTTTACTGATATTACTATGTTCATCGTTGCAGTTTGGTTATGGCTACGCCCTGAGCCAAAATAAAAGATTGATAATCTTTTATTTTGATGTAAGACAAGCAGTAAAACTGCGCGTAGATATAAGAAGATTGATAATCTTTTATTTTCAGTGCAAGAGAAGCCCTTACAATAATTTTTTAGTTAAACTCAAAATATTTGAGTTGATATAAGAGAATAAGTTCAATGTCTCAATTTAAGTTCGAAGATGCTGATGTTCTCATCGATTTAGCAAACCAAACATTAACTTTGCCTAAACATAATAAGTTTTATGTCATTTCTACAGGAAAGAATGGAATTGGTGAGCAGGAAAACACGGGTAGAACACCACGTGGATGGCATAGAGTGGCGAAGAAAATTGGTGCAGAGTCTCCCCAAAATGCAGTTTTTATCGCGCGTAAGCCAACAGGGGAGGTTTATAGCACTGAGTTAGCTGCGCAATATCCTGAGCGAGACTGGATACTTTCTCGTATTCTCTGGTTAGATGGCCTAGAGACTGGGTTTAATAAAGGGGAAGGCCACGACACTATGCAACGTTATATCTACATTCATGGAACTCCAGACACGCAACCAATGGGGGTGCCAATGTCACATGGGTGTGTTCGAATGCGTAATGAAGAAATCATTGAGCTATTTGATTTAGTTGCTGAAGATGCATTAGTTTATTTGTCTGAACAATCTTTAACCTGAGTACGAGTTTTATCTATTCTTGATTAGCGGTGTAAATGCAGAAAATATTGAAATAAGTGTTTAAATAAAATACAAAAAATTGTTTTTTACTTAATAATGACTTATTTTTAATCATTCATTCGCATTTTTTTAAAAAGAAGTCGAAAAGCGTTTGACACCTGTTAAAGATTCTCTATAATGCACCTCACAAACGATGAAGACGTTAAAGGGCGCTTAGCTCAGTTGGTAGAGCGTCTGCCTTACAAGCAGAATGTCGGCGGTTCGATCCCGTCAGCGCCCACCA
>RCUT01000249.1_pt1 | contig 29260 bp, 30 predicted proteins | sample 2166171 | NCBI WGS metagenome assembly RCUT01 (sample SAMN09932757, study PRJNA488358) | compost metagenome | isolation source: compost soil in 4-hydroxybenzoic | place: Germany: Experimental Botanical Garden | reverse complement strand
GTCCAGTACGCCCATCTCTATCCAACGATAATACCGCCGCTTCACCGAGCGATAATCCCCAAGGCGCTCGGGAAGATCTCGCTAACGCCCACCCGACCGGGCCATCCACAAAAGCGCGTTTAGAAACTTGCGGTTATCGGTTCGCGGCCCGCGCCTCCCTTTGCAGCCACCCGGGACAAAGCCTTTGATCCGTTCCCACTGATCATCCCGAAGCCCATCGATATCCATTGCCGATCCCAAAAAATCAGCCTTGAATCCGATTTCCTCCCGTTTGGGAATCCTCAAAGGCTAAATCGTCGCCACGCCCTAGGCTGTAGTGACGATTTAACGATTGTGGGTTCTGCGGCTGCTGCAAATCAGGTTCAAGGCTAACTTTTGGAGGTTGGTCATGAACGTGGATGCACTCAGCGCTGAACAGTGGTCTCGCATCGAGCCTTTTGTGCCGGGAGGGCGCAAAGGTCGGCGGGGACCGCGCTCAAACAACCGCCGTTTTGTCGAGGCGCTGATCTGGATGGCCCGCTCGGGTGGACGTTGGCGGGATTTACCCGAGCGCTACGGCGATTATCAAACCGTCAAGCGGCGCTATTACCGCTGGATCGAGATGGACGTTCTGGATGGCCTGTTTGAAGCGCTGGCGCAAGAAGCAGACCTTGACTGGGTCGCGATCGATTCCACCTCCATCCGTGCCCAGCCCAAAGCCGCCGGAGCGCGGCGAAAAAGGGAGGAGCGGACGCCCAGGGTCTTGGCCGCTCACGCGGCTGGTTAGGAACCAAGATCCACACCGCCGTCGATGCCCTGGGATTACCAGTGCGCTTCGTGCTCGCACCGGGACACCGCGGCGATGTGATCTATGGCAAAGAATTGCTCAATGGCCTCAATCCCGGCCATGTCATCGCCGACAGGGCCTATGACGCCGAGCACTTCCACGACACTATTCTGGATGCCGGTGCCGTCCCGATCATTCCGCCGAGGCCCGAACGACGACGTCCCCATTCCTGCAATTGGCGGCTCTACAAGGAACGAAATCTTGTCGAGCGCTTCTTTGCAAAGCTCAAGCAATTCCGTCGCGTTGCCACTCGCTACGACAAACTCCTCGCCAACTTCAGGGGGTTCGTCATCATCGCCGCCATAACTATCTGGCTCAAATAGTTAAATCGTCACTACAGCCTAGCGCAATCATGTTAAAATAACGTTCGCGGTAATCGGAAGACTGGCTCCCGCAGGCGGATCATGGCGCCGAGGACAGCGGGAATGGCTTCGGAAGCGCTTTGGCCTGTGATTTCAGGTCGTCAGTTCCTCAATATGTCTTGCTGGATAAGCGACGGCCTAATGAGCTCCACAGGTGTTGGTTGATGTATAGCCTCGGCTGCCGTCCATCAGGACCCGAGTGTAGGGATGCGTGACCGTTCCCTCAAGCAACTGACGTTTGGTTGCGACCTCAACAAAACCGCCATCCTGCATGACCGCGACGCGGTCGCAAAGATGAGCAACGACGGCAAGGTCATGGCTGACGAGGATGTAGGTCAGGGCTTCACGTTCGCGCAGATCCTTGAGCAGATTGAGGATTTCTGCTTGAATGGAGACGTCGAGCGCTGATGTCGGTTCATCTAGGAGCAGGATGCGAGGCTCAAGGATCAAGGCACGGGCGATGGCCACACGCTGGCGCTGGCCACCGGAAAGCTGGTGCGGGTATCGATAACGGAAATTCAGAGGAAGGCCTACATCACGCAGTACCTTTTCAATTCTCTGTTGCCGCTGATCTTTGCCATGAATCTCAAGAGGCTCGAGCAATGTCCGGCCGATAGTATGGCGGGGATGGATCGAACCGAAGGGGTCCTGAAACACCATCTGCTGTTTGGCGAGCTGGTCACGCGAGCGCTGTTGGCCGATCGCTTCGCCGTCGATTTCAATGCGTCCGGTCCATTGTTTGTTTCGGCCGGCAAGAGCACCAAGAATGGTTGACTTACCGCAGCCGCTTTCGCCGACAAGCCCAAAGGCCTCCCCCTTGGCAACGGAAAACGACACGTCGTTGACAACGCGGACTTGCTGGTGGCCCTTGCCGTAGGATACGGCCAAATGTTCGATGTTGATCATGGACATCAGTTGTTCTCCAGCCACGCCGGATCACGACGCAGCACTTCCAGTCGGTCGTGGGGATGATCAAGGCTCGGCAATGCATTGAGCAGTCCGCGTGTATAGGGGTGCTGAGCGTTATGCAGATCTTTTGCCGCAATGGTTTCGACGATACGCCCAGCATACATGATGAGGACCCGATCACAGAAACTGCGAACGAGATTGAGATCATGAGAGATGAAGATCAGGCCGATATTTCGCTCGATAACCAGTTCATCGAGGATCGACAGAACCTGCTGACGCACCGTGACGTCGAGCGCGGATGTGGGTTCGTCGGCAATAATCAGTGACGGGGAGGCGATCAACATCATCGAGATCATGATGCGTTGGCCCATGCCACCGGAAACCTCGTGCGGATAGAGATTATAGACCCGCTGCGGATCTCGGATACGAACACGTTCCAGCATGGCCAGGGTGCGTTCGCGGGCTTCCTTGCGGGACTTGCGTTCGTGGAGGATGACGGTTTCGGCAATCTGGTCGCCGATGGTCATGACCGGATTGAGCGAATATTTCGGGTCTTGCAGGATCATAGAGATACGCTTGCCGCGAATGGCCAGCATCTCTTTTTCCGTCGTCTTCAGAAGATCGACATCCTCGAACATCATGTTATCTGCAAGCACTCGCGCCTTGGGAGGCTGAAGACCCATAATGGCGCGGCCGGTGGTGCTTTTGCCCGAACCGGATTCGCCGATAATGCCGACTTTTTCTCGCCCGACGTCGAATGAGACGTTGCGGACGGCAGTTACCGAGCCGGACAGGGTTGGGAACTCCACCGACATATTCTTCACGGACAGGATAAGATCAGAAGCGTTAGCCATTTCGGGGATCCAGAATGTCGCGCAGGCCATCGCCCAACAGGTTGAAAGCAAGGCTGACGGTCAAGATTGCGAGGCCCGGGATCGTCGTCAGCCACCAGGCATCAAGAAGATACTGACGGCCGGATGCGGCCATCGCTCCCCATTCGGCCATGGGTGGCTGTGCGCCGAGCCCGAGAAAGCCCAGCCCTGCCGCTGTCAGAATGATGCTCGACATATTGAGCGTCAGGCGAACGATAATCGACGGAGCGCAGAGCGGAACGATATGGCGAAACAGAATGCGCCACATGCCCGCTCCCTGCAGTTCTGCCGCGACAACGAAGTCAGCATTGCGGAACGTCAAGGTTTCGGCGCGCGCGAGACGCGCAATCGGTGGCCAGACGGTCAGGGCGATAGCAATAACTGCGTTCTCAATTCCCGGACCAAGACTGGCGGAGAAGGCTAGCGCCAAGACGAGACTGGGGAAGGAAAGGAAAATGTCGGTCACTCGCATCAGGACGACATCGACCCAACCACCGAGATAGCCGGCCATGGCGCCAATTATGAAGCCGATCGGTGCAACGACGACGGTGACGAGGATACTGATGTAGAGTGTCGTGCGTGAGCCATAGACCAGGCGCGAGAACACATCGCGACCGAACTCATCCGTTCCGAACCAGTGCTGGGCGGATATCGGTTTCAACGCAATTGCCAGATCCTGTGCATAGGGATCATGCGTGGCGATAAGCGGTGCGAAGGCGGCCAAGATCACGAGGCCGAGTACGACAAGAAAACCGCAGAATGCTAAAGGGTTAGCCAGAAGGTTCAGCCAGGCGACATAGACGCCGTGCAGTCTGGCCTGACGTGTTGAGGTGAAATCCTCATTTATGAGCCAGTTGTGGAGGGTGGCAAGGGAGCCAGATTTTGTCATGGCGTTCACCGTGTTCTCGGATCGATGAAGCGATAAACAATGTCCGAAAGGAGATTGATCGCGATGGAAATGATGCCGATCAGCAACACACTGCCGAGTACGGCATTCATGTCGGCAAAAAACAGCGCGGAAGTCAGATATTGACCAAGGCCCGGCCAGGCGAAAACTGTTTCGATCAACACCGTGCCATCAAGTAGGCCGCAATAGGCAAGCGCGACAACTGTCAGCAATTGGACACGAATATTGCGAAAGGCGTGACGCCAGACGACCGAACGCTGACTGAGACCCTTTGCGCGCGCCGTAAGGACATATTCCTGGCGCAGTTGCTCAAGCATGAAGCTGCGGCTCATACGGCTGAGATAGGCCATGGCCGCATACCCCAGGATCAGGGCAGGGGCGATGACATGGTGAAGCGCGCTCCAGAACACCTGCCATTCACCGGCAAGAATGGAGTCCAGCAGGATCGATCCGGTCGGCCCCTCGACCAACCCCTCATTGTAGATGTCGATGCGGCCGCCTCCCGGGATGAGGCCGAATTTCGCATAAAATACAAGGATGACGATGGTTCCGAGCCAGAAAATTGGTGTCGAATAGCCGAGCAGACCGACGAAACGGCCAAGATGGTCAACCCACGTTCCCTTACGAACTGCGGAAATAACCCCGAGCGGGACACCGAAACCTGCGCCAATCAAGGTTGCCAGTGTCGCAAGCTCGATGGTCGCCGGAAAGACACGGGCTAGATCGCTTGCAACCGGGTTTTTGGTGATGTGAGACTGTCCGAATTCCAGATGTACGACGTCGTTCAGATAGGCGCCGAACTGGACGTAGAGTGGCCGGTCCAGGCCCATTTCCTTGTAGACACGTTCGTATGTGGCCTGATCGGCCTGATCGCCAATGGCAGCGATAACAGGGTCCGCAGGAACAAGGCGGCCAATCGCGAAGGTGATAACCAGAAGGCCGAACAGGGTTGTCAGGATGACGGCGATGGAAGTCGCAATCTTTCGCAACCCGGACAGCAATTTGCTGCTGTCCGGGCTGCTAACGGTAGTCGCTTGGGAGGAGGTCAAGTTACTTGTCCTTGGCTTGCGGCGATCATTCGCCCTTGGTCACGGTGTCCCAACGGGTCAGCCAGGTGGAGTGACCGACATAACCTTTGACTTCTTTTCGAACGGCCTTGGCGTCGGTTCGCTGGAACGAGGTGATCAGGGCGGGAGAAGCTGCGAGATAGGCCTTGTTGATCAGCGTGTAGAGGTCAGCGCGCTTTGCCTTGTCTGTCTCGTGGGCTGCTGCCGTCACCATGTTCTGGATCTCCTTCGGAACATCCCATGCTGAACGCCAGGCAAGCAGACCGGTCAACTTGGCCTCATCAGCGTTATTCTTGTTGGTCGCATAGGATGCGAGCACTGCATGCGGGTCAGGAAGACGTTCACCAGAGCGGGCCGAGAAGATTTCAAAAGCGCGATCCCGGAACTTGCCGATGTGGTCGCCACCTTGCAGATCAAGCTTGACGCCGGCCTTTGCCGCATTGGCCTGCAGCGACTGGGCGACCTCGAATTCAGGCGTCACCGGTGTTGCATAATAAACCTTTGAGAAACCGTCCGGATAACCGGCCTCGGCCAGCAACTGCTTGGCCTTGTCGATATCCAGCTTGTACGGATTTTCGCTGAGTGCGCCAGGCAGACCTGCAGGAATGATGCTCTGCTGTTTGATGCCGTAGTACTTCATGACGGTGCTGCTCAGGCCGTCATAGTCGATCAGATAGCGGAAGGCTTCGCGAACCTTGGGATTGGAAAGAATTTCGTCCTTCTGGTTGAGGGCCAGATAATAGAAGCCGAAGCCGGGTGTTTTCTGGATTTCGACCTTTCCACCTGCTTCCAGGGCGGCAAGATCTGTAGATGACAGTCGCGTCGCGATGTCCATATCTCCGGCGTCAACCTGCAGACGTTGCGCCGAGGATTCCGGCAGATGGCGCAGGATTACACGGCGCATGGCCGGCGCTCCCTGCCAATAATCGGCAAAGGCTTCGGCGATCAGCATTTCGTTGGAGCGCCATGTTCTCAGCGAATATGGACCCGAACCCGCATCGGCAGTCTGCAGGTACTCGCGACCCATGTCGCCATTCTTTTCCTTGCCGGTGAGGAACGTGCTGTCGAGGATGGAGGTCGAGAAGCTTGCCAGTGACAGTAGGATAAGGTCGGAATTCCAGACTTCTGGCGCTTCGATCACCACGGTGTGGTCGTCACTTGCGCGGATAAGCTGATCAACGTTGTCAGCCGAAAAGCCCCATTGGCGCAGATCGGTTGATGGGGCAAGGCCGAGCTTCACCAGACGACGTAGAGACCACTCGACATCCTTGGCCGTTAGCGCGTTGCCTGAATGAAATTTGACGCCCGAGCGGACTTTGAATGTGAACGTCTTGCCGTCGTCGGAGACAGACCAGCTTTCGGCAAGTCCGGGTTGCGGCTCAGTAATCTTGTCCGCCGGCAGAACGATCAGCCGCTCATAGAGGTTGGCAACGACTTCTGCAGCCTCAAGCTGGTTTAACTCCTGCGGATCAAGGCCACGCATCGAGGACATGTTGGTCGCGATGACGAGTTGGTCGCGCGGCGTTACGGCAGCGGCTGCAAATGGAGCGCCGGCTGCGATAGCAGCAGCGCTGGCGAGCATGATGAAGTGACGTCTGAGCATTTTCGTTCCTCCCTTGAGGCTCCTCAACCTCGAATGCCAATTTTCATATCGACATCGATCTGAAATCTGGTATATCAGATCTCACAAGTCGATTTGAACGTCAACAGGATTTTGCAGCAATGGCTCATCAACCAAGTCTGTCCGGTGGGGTGGGAACCATCGAAAGGCTCGATCCCCGGCTCCAGCTGACCATGCGCGACCATGTGCATCGCATCCTGCGTGGCGCGATCATTGCCGGTCGTTTTGCGCCTGATGAAAAAGTCAATGAACGCCAGCTCGCCGAGCAGTTCGGAGTGAGTACGACACCGATCAAGGAAGCCCTGCGTCAACTGGAGGCGGAGGGGCTTGTCGAGGCGTTGCCGCGTCGGGGTGTGATCATCCGCTTCAATATGAGCTGGGCCGAGGAGATGATCCTTGCGCGTGCGGCTCTTGAATCCATGATCGGTCATCTGGCAGCCAAGCGTATTTCGGCTGAAGCCGCGGGCGCGTTGAAGGCCACTGTCATGCTGATGGATTCTGCCACGACGTCCGGTAATGCGGACGAATTGATCGTGCTCAACGAAACCTTTCATGATCAGATCCACAAGGCGTCGCGCTGTCAGTATCTCGCGCGCCTGATCGAGCGGCAGCAGTTTTATGATGCCAGCATCCGTCGCATCATCCATTCAGATCCCGCCGAACGCGAAAAGGCGTTGCGGGAACATGCCGCTATCGCTGCCGCCATCGTTGAGGGCGATGTTGATGGCGCGGAAAAGCAGATGCGTGACCACGTTGTCCGCTCCGGCGAAACATATCTTTCAATCGTTTTCGGAAACAAAGAGGGTAAATAAGTGAGTGAAAAGCTCGAGATCGTCAGAAAAGCACTCGGTGGCATTTCGGGTGTTCCCGTCACCCCGTATCGTGCTGACGGCGCGGTGGATGTCGAAAAGCTCGATGCGCTGATCAAGGGTCTTGCTGCGGCTAGAGTCCATAATCTCATGGCGGCGGGCAATACCGGTGAATTCTTCACCCTGACACTGGATGAAATCCGGCTTGTGCACGCGACGACCATCAAGGCTGCGGCAGGAAAGTCCCTCGTCAGTGCGGCGGTCGGGCGCTCGCTTGCTGATGCGAAGTCGCTTGCAAATGATGCGATTGCCGCTGGTGCCGACGCGATCATGGGCCACCATCCGATGGACCCATTTGCAGGGCCTTCCTATCAGGCGCGCTATTTCCTTGAACTCGCCGATTTCTGCACGGTCCCCGTCATTGCCTACGTGCGTAGCGATGGTTTCTCGGTCGCCGATTTCCGTTCACTTGCACTTCACCCCAATATTGCCGGCATCAAGTTCGCATCGCCGAACCTCATGCTGCTTGCTGAGGTTATCCGTTCCACGAAGGGCGCGCCGGCAATCTGGGTTTGCGGTTTGGCCGAAGGCTGGGCGCCTGCCTTCTATGCCCTTGGAGCTCGGGGTTTCACCTCAGGCCTCGTCAACGTCTTCCCGGAGCGGTCGCACGCCATTCTCCGTGCGCTTGATAACGGCGACTATGCCGGCGCACGCAACCTGATCGATGGCATTGCAGAATTCGAATCTCTCCGAACGAAGTACAACAACGGAGCCAACGTCACCGTCGTCAAGGAAGCGCTTGGCATGCTCGGCAACAATGTCGGTCCGGTGCGTGTCCCTGGTGTCACGGCCTTGAACGAAAGTGAGCGCACGATCCTGCGTGGCGTTGTTGATCGCATCAGCGCCGAAACGCGTGCTGCGTGACGGAGTTCTGACCATGCGTATTACCGGTATCAAGACGTACATGCAGCGCGTGGATGACCGTCCACGTCTCTTGCTCAAGATCGAAACCAGCGAAGGCATCAGTGGTTGGGGCGAATGCTACAATCACGGACCAGACTGGGCCCTGCCGCCGCTGCTTGACTATCTTTTCCATCAGATCGAGGGTGAAGATCCGCGCCGGGTCGAGTTCCTCGTTCTCAAGTTGAATCAGCAGTGCCGGTTTCCTCCAGGCGCGCTTGGCCTTGCGGCCATTTCCGCGATTGACCATGCCCTGTGGGATATCGCCGGTAAGGCCGCTGGTCTGCCGGTCTACATGCTTCTCGGTGGAAATGTCCGCGATCGTGTGCGTGTCTACTGCGGTGTCTACACAGCGCCTGACGCCGAACACGCCCGTGATCAGACGCTTCAGCTCCACGAAGAATATGGTTATACGGCCTTCAAGCTAAGCCCCTATCGACGCGACCTGCATGCCAGCCGCTGGGGCGAACTCGTCAAGGAAACCGGTGACTGGTTCGGGCGTATTCGCGAGTTGACGCCATCGAACTTTGAATTTGCGTTCGATGCGCATGCAAAGATCTTCGAACCCTATCAGGCAGTGCAGCTTGCTGCGGCGATCGCGTCCTACGACCCGTACTTCTACGAAGAGCCGATCCGGCCGGAACATATTCCGGCTTGGGCCGAACTGAAATCGAAGGTGACGGTGCCGCTTGCCACGGGAGAATCCCTCTACAATCGCTTCGAGTTCCTGTCGCTCCTGTCGGCACGGGGTGCGGATATTATCCAGCCGGACATCTGCGTGGTGGGGGGCGTGAGTGAGATGCGTCGCATCGCCGCGATTGCCGAGGCGCACTATGTGACCGTTGCGCCTCACAATCCGATGGGGCCGCTAGCGACGGCAGTCAACGTGCATTTTTGCGCCGCACAGCCGAATTTCAAGGTGCTTGAATTCAAGCCGCACGTTCACGCGCCTTGGGCGCTCGACCCATACATGCCGGTAGATGGCCACATGGAACTGCGGCCGGATCGGCCAGGCTGGGGTATCGAAATTGACGAGAAGGTTCTCGAAAAGGACGATTACATCCATTGGGAGCGCAAGGTTACCCGCAAACCGGATGGTGCTACAGCTTACCCCTGAGCCCCATTGATGGCACTACAAAGCTCCAGCCGAATCATGTTGGCTGGAGTTTTCCACTGTTCAACTTTGTTTTGCGCAGGGCGAGTTGAGGTAATTCGACAAAAATCGAAGAGGTCGGATACCCCGCTTCGGGATGCAATCAAGATCGTAAAAATTCACCCGAGCGCGGTAGCCAGTCTTTCGGAAATCCTTGTCGCTGCCGCCTTGACAGCCCGCGCCATCGCGAGGGACATCGGGCGTTTTCCCTGGCGGGACGTGCGCTTCTAACCCTCGATTCCGGTGTGCAGGCGGTAATCGATATGGACTGGCGCCAACCCGAGGCCGCGATCCGGCATGGCGATTACGCAATGCGTCTTGTCGGAACCCGCGGACGTATGGATATTCTGTTTGGAGAAGGACGGCTACTGGTGGAAACCGATGAGCGCCACCTCTGGGAGCCGGTACTGCCGTCGCCAATCGGGCCAGCTCAGGATGCTCTTGATGCCCTGACAGGGGTAGCGCCTTTGCAGGTATCGACGGGGGAGGCGCTTCTGGCAAGTCGTATAGCGGCATTGGCCGCTCTCAGCGCCGAAAATGGGGGGCAGGACTATCACTGGTAAGAAGGAACAGAAGGCGAAGGAGCGCGCGAAGCCGACGCTGGACGAAATCGCCCTGCGAGCGAATACTTCCCGCTCGACGGTGTTGCGCGCCTTCAGCCGCCCGGATCTGCTCAGTCCGAAGACGGTCGAGCAAATCCTCTCGATTGCCGAGGAGATCGGCTATCGGCCGAACAATATGGCCCGGGCGCTTTCCACCGGCCGGACGGGCAATATCGGGCTGCTTGTGCCCGATATTGCCAACCCGTTCTTTCCGCCGCTCATCAAGGCCATTCAGCAGCAGGCCGACGCTCATGACCTCTGCCTCTTCCTGGGTTCGTCGGGAGAAAGTGCTGCGCGGGAAAACACGCTCTTCCAGCGTCTGGCGAGCCAGACGGACGGCATCATCCTGGCCTCGACCCGGCTTAGCGAGGCGCAGGTGCGGGCCCATGCCGAAAGGCATCCGATAACACTGATCAATCGCGACATCGCGGGATTGCCGCGTGTGTTGATAGAGACACAGGCGGCGGTGAGGAATGCTATCGGCTTCCTGCTTGAAAACGGCCATCGTGATATTGCCTATCTCTCCGGCCCGAAGGAATCCTGGTCGAACCAGCAGCGCCTTGAGGCGGCGGCTGAAGCATGCCGCGGAGCAGGCGTGCGGTTCGAGATAATCCAGCTATCCGAACCCACCTTCGAGGGGGGCGAGAAGGCGGCAGAAGAGGCTGTGACCACGGGCGTGACAGCCGTTCTGGCGTTTGACGATCTGACTGCTCAGGGTGTTCATGCCCGGCTTTCGGCCATGGGGATCGTCGTGCCCCGGGACATGAGCCTCATCGGTTGCGACGATGCGTTACCCGCCATGACCTATCCAGCGCTTTCGACGCTGAGCGGTCTCTCGCAGGAGGCGGGAAGGCATGCCCTCAAGCTGCTGCGCGATGCGATCGAGCACAGGGACAGCTCGCAGGACATGAAGGTCGTTCTCGGTGCGCGCTTCATTCGTCGCGATACGGCGGATTCGGCGCCATCGAGACCTCACCGTTAACTTCCTGCTTCCCCTAATGGTCGCGATCGCCAATTTCCGGCAGAATGTGCAATGCGAAACGGATTGATGGAGGAGCAATTTACTTTATGCGTGAGCGTAGGCGATCTGATGGTCACGCCACTCGCTCCGCCTAAATCAAGGCCACGCGGCAAGTAGTGACAAAGGACGCTCGATCAATCGCAGGAATCGGGTGTTGTGAGCCCCCGCAACCAAAATTTACAAGGCTATCAAGACTTTGTCGGCTTCCCAACGGGAGGCCGAAGTCGTTTTTAAGCCTAGCACAACGCAAGCACAGAATCCTGTCCCTCATTTGATTATTCCCGTATGCCGTGACTCCATCCTGTTGAAACAACGGCAAAGAGAACGGAGGCAGGCATGGCGAGTCATGAAATCCTTGATGGAAAGGTCAATTTGAATAGCCCCTAGATTTGTAGATGCTTTCTTTCCTAATTTTGAGGCAAGAAGAAGCATTATGGGCAAATCGAATTTCAGCGATGAGTTTAAGCGTAACACGGCGCGTCAGACCATCGAACGAGGCTCTTGGGTTTCCTTGGAAAAAAGCCGGGGCTTTGGTGATCGCTGAAGCTTGTGAACAGGAGTTCCGTCGCCAGATCCATGCCGGTGGAATTGATACCCGTGGTTTCCGGTTTGTCGCGATAGCATCAACGGATTCCTTCGCTGGCGAACGCTCCATCCCCACCAGGTATAGCCATCGATTGCGCCGCTCCTCCAAATTCCGGTAGCGCCCGTCGAGGTGAGGAGACTGACGGAGCAAGGCGCGCGGTTCATGAATGCACAAATTATCGAGATTTGAAGGGCAGGAGAGTGGGCAGCGCTGTCTGCTGCCAGCAAGGGATATCCGAGATAAAACTTGGAGCGAAGAACGCGGAGGGCTTTATTGCGTTTAAAGCCATCTATTCCCGCCGTCTCCGGATACCTCACATGGTCCCGCAGCGCCTGGCCAGTGATACGATGTACGAGGAACGCAAGCGGCGCGGCGTCTTCGTCGTGCGAATTGTGCTGTCAGGCTTGCGCGCCAGTCGGCAGCAGAAGCTATTTCCTTTCCAGAGCCGCGGCGATCTCGCGCCGCATTGCTTCAAGGCTTGGGGCGCCGGTAATTTTCTTGCCGTTGATGAAGAATGTCGGCGTGCCCTCCACCTTGAAGTCGTTCTGCGCCTGATTGGTAAGTGTCTTGAGGTTGTTTAATACAGACTGGTCCGCCACCGCCGCATTAAAAGCGTCGCGATCGATTCCCACAGAGGCTGCGATTTCGCGTAACGTCTGTTCCAGATCATTGGAGTTCGCGATGTCGTCCTGACGGGCGTAGAACCTGTCCAGAACGGGCTTTGGTTGCGGCTGCGTCTCTGCCAGCATGAAGATAACAAGGTCCACGTTATTGCGAACCAAAGGCCGGAACAGAATTCTAATCTGCCCGCTTTCAACAAATTCCTCCTCGATCTTCGGCGCCGTCTCGTTTCTGTATGTCGCACAGTGAGAACAGGTGGGAGATGAGTATTCGATCACCGTGACCGGAGCGGTCGCGGAGCCCACCGGGCGGTCCGCGCGGCCGAGCGGCTGCAGGAGATCGGTCGCGCCGGCGGCAATTGGTAGAATGAGCACGATACCGAGCAGTATCGCGGCGCGGCGGATCGGTTTGAATAGCAGTGTCATCACTTTCAGCCCGTCAAAAACTCAATGTCCCAATATCTGACCGAGGAATGCCCGCGAGCGTTCGGATTGCGGGGCGCTGAAGAAGGCCTTCGGTTCGTTTTGCTCGACGATCTGACCCTGGTCCATGAAGATCACCCGGTCGGCCACAGCCTGCGCAAATCCCATCTCGTGGGTCACGCAAAGCATGGTCATACCGTCTTCGGCAAGCGCGATCATTGTATCGAGTACCTCCTTTATCATCTCTGGATCAAGTGCGGAGGTGGGCTCATCGAAGAGCATGATTTTCGGCTTCATGCACAATGATCGCGCGATCGCCACGCGCTGCTGCTGGCCGCCTGATAATTGGCCCGGATATTTGTGCGCCTGATCCGGTATCCTGACCTTCTCCAGAAAATGCATGGCAAGCTCGCGGGCTTCTTTTTCCGGCAACTTGCGGACCCAGACAGGGGCAAGAATGCAGTTTTGAAGGATGGTCAGGTGCGGAAAGAGATTGAAGTGCTGGAATACCATGCCGACTTCACGACGGACGTCTTCGATTTTCTTCAGGTCGCTGGAGAGTTCGATACCATCAACGGTGATTTTGCCGGATTGGTGCTCCTCGAGCCTGTTGATGCAGCGGATCATGGTCGATTTTCCAGAGCCGGACGGTCCGCAGATGACGATCCGTTCTCCCCGCCGCACCGTCAGATCGATATCGCGCAGGACATGGAAGTCGCCATACCACTTGTTCATGGACGTGATTTCGACGGCAATACCTGCAAATCCGACCCGGTCGTCGGGCAAAAGCGCGCGTTGCGTGGTTGTATTGATCATCCATATTCTCCTAATGATGATCCGTTTTCAGCCGGCGCTCGAGATACATCGAGTAGCGCGACATGCTGAAACAGAAGACAAAGAACACGGCACCGATGAAGATGTAGAGTTCCCAATATATGCCTTGCCAACTGGTGTTGGCGCGAATGGCGGCGGCGAGGGCGATGGGGTCGAGAAGGCCGATGAACATGACGAGCGTCGTGTCCTTGAAGAGCCCTATGAACGAGTTGACGATGCCGGGTATCGAGATTTTCAGCGCTTGCGGGAGAATGACCAGGCGTTGCGCTTTCCAATAGTCCAGTCCCAGCGCTTCGGCGGCCTCGTACTGACCGCGCGGCAGCGCCGCCAGCCCACCGCGAACGACCTCGGCCATATAGGCGCTGGCAAAGAGGGTCACCATGATCACGACACGCAGGATGAGGTCGAAATTTGTGCCCGGCGGCAGGAAATAATTGAGAAGGAGCGAGGCCGTGAATAGCAGCGTGATCAGTGGAACGCCGCGGATGAATTCGATGAAAACGACACTCAAAGCCCGAATGAGGGGCATGCCGGAACGCCTGCCGAGTGCGAGCAGGATGCCGAGCGGCAGCGACATCGCGATACCGGTGACACCGATAATCATCGACAGCAGAAACCCGCCGATTTGTCTCGATGCCACGCTTTCAAGTGAGACCGGGGCTGCTTTTTCGAGGAATGTCGCGAGTGGGCCGGCGAGATAGACCCACCAGAGCACGGTCGTGAAGATTGCCGTTGCGGTTGCCACCGCCGCGTTTTTCCGCGTCAGCAGGGCGATGGTGACCGCGCCAGCGGCGAAGGCAAGATAAAGCGTGACGGGAAACCAGAACGAGCCACCCCAGATCAGCCAGTAGACCAATCCCGGATAAACGGCGCTGAACCAGAGCATCTTTCGGGGCAGGGCTGCAAAAAGGGCAGGTGCCAATGCAGGCAGGAGGAGCACGAAGGCCACGACCGGCCGCCAATAGGATTGCGGCGGATAAAAACCGAAAAAAAGCTGCGTCCATCGATCCCGAATGACACCCCAGCAGGCGCCGGATGCCCCGTCGAGAATCTGCCGGCACTCGGCAAGGGAATTGGCTTTCCAGATGGAATTGCCGAGCCATGGGGCGATAGCCGATACGAGCCAGAGAACCGCCGCCACCGAGGCGATGCTCAGAAGTGTGCTCGTCCAGCCGTTAAACAGGTTCTTCTTCATCCATTGGACGATACCGGTCTGGCCTGCCGGTCGCTCATAGGGGGGCAACATGTTTTCTCGGACCCAGGAGACACTATGGACGTTCATCTCAGCGCTCCTTCAGCATGATACGATTATTGTAGACATTCATGATGGCGGAGATGATCAGGCTGATGGAGACATAGATCAGCATCATCAGCAGCATTCCCTCGAGTTCACGGCCCGTCTGGTTGATGGTGATGCCGCCAAGCGTTGAGCGTAGATCCATATAACCCACGGCAAGGCCAAGCGATGTGTTCTTGGTGATATTCAGATATTGTGAGATGAGCGGCGGAACGATGATGCGCAGGGCCTGCGGAAGGATCACCAGACGCATCGTTTGTCCCGGCCGCAGGCCGAGCGCATGGGCCGCTTCCGTTTGTCCCCGCGAAACCGCAAGAATACCCGAGCGGACGATCTCGGCGATAAACGCGCCGGTATAGATACTGAGCCCGATCCAAAGCGCGATCAGGGAATTTCGAAGCTGCAAGCCACCGGTGAAATTTAGTCCCTTCAACTCAGGACATTGCAGGTGGAAGCCGAGCGCGCACAGCAATGCCAGAACAGGTATTGCGAAAACGGCGATGCTTTTCCACCAGATATGGGGACGCTTGCCGGTGCGGCTTTGCTGCCGTTGCGCATTGTCGAGGAGGAGGCGGTGCATGGCGAACGAGCCGGCAAGCACGGCAATCATTGCCAGCAGATCGAGGCTGATGGCCCCAAAGGGGAGGTCGAATTTTCCGAGACTGCTCGAAAAGCCTGGCAAAGGGACGTAGATTCCCCGGTTCGTTACCGCGACGCTGTTCCATAAAAACATAGAGGCGCGAGCGTTATCGCCGCGGAAATCGGTGGGTGCAGGCATGGCCTCGGACATGATGGCGGCGATGACGATAATCCAAAGAAGTGCCGGCACATTGCGGAAGCTCTCCACGTAGAGCGTCATCAGGCGCCCAACGATCCAGTTGTTGGAAAGCCGCAGGACGCCTGCGAATATGCCCACCACAGTTGCGGTGATGCATGCCATAACGGCGACGATCAGGGTATTGAGCAATCCGACCAATGCGGCGCTGGCATGATTACTCGCGCTCGAGTAGTCGATCGGCCGTTGCGATATGTCATAGCCGGCGGTGCGCCACAGGAATTCAAAGGAGAAATCCTTGCCGAGCGCGGCGAGGTTCCGCACCGTGTTGTCGACAAGCCAGAAAAGACCGATTGCCAGAAGGGCGAAGGTTATGACCTGGATCGTTCCATTGCGATAACGGGTGTCGCGAAGGAGCATGCCGAGGCGAAACGGCCCGTTTCGAGCGGCGTTTCTCGTAGCCATGAGTTCTCACCATGTAGCGTGGGTTACCTTGGTTCGCGCTGGTCGCGCGAGGTTCTGTTCGTAAAATGCGATGCGGTGCAGGCTTGCCCGCGCCGCGAAGACATCAACGAAACGGCAGCGCGTACATCAGGCCGCCCTGTTCCCACAATGCATTCTGCCCACGGGACAATTTGATCGATGTGTGTTCGCCGAGGTTTTTGGCGAAGAGTTCGCCATAGTTTCCCCCGGCCGCGATCGCGCGTTCAGCCCAAGCGGCATCAAGACCAAGCTGTTTGCCGAAATCGCCTTCTTTCCCCAGAAGGCGCTTGATTTCCGGGTTGTCGGAATCGACCGCGAGTTGTTTCACATTCTCAGCGGTGATGCCAAGCTCCTCAGCGGCGATGAGGGCGTTCAGCGTCCAGCGTGCCATGTCGGCCCATTGATCGTCTCCCTGACGGACCAGCGGTCCGAGCGGTTCCTTTGACATGATATCGGTGAGGATGACGTGGTCATCGGGGTTTGCGAAACTGGAGCGGATCGAGGCCAGATCGGAACCGTCACTCGTCATGACGTCGCATGCGCCGGCCAGATATTTCTGCTGGTTTTCAGCGCCGTTTTCGACGGGGACCGGCTCATAGGTGAGGTTGTTCTTTTTAAAGTATTCGGCGAGATTGAGTTCTGTCGTCGTTCCGCTGGTGATGCAGACGGTTGCGCCGTTGAGATCCTTTGCGGAGCTTATCCCCAGAGACCGGGGAACCATGAATGTCTGTCCGTCATAAAACGACACCCCCGCGAATGTGAATTTCAGATCGACATCGCGTGAGAAGGTCCAGGTCGTCGTGCGGGACAGAATGTCGATTTCACCCGAAGCCAAGGCTGAAAAACGGGTCTGCGCCGTCGTGGGAACGAAATTTACCGCCTTGGGGTCTTTGAGGACGGCCGCCGCAACGGCGCGACAATAGGAGATGTCCAGGCCCTGCCAGGTGCCGGAGGCATCTGGCGCGGAGAAACCCGGCTGGCCGGTGGTCACGCCGCAATTCAGTTTGCCACGCGCCTGAACATCGGCCATGGTGCCGGCTGAAACGATACCGGCCGTCAGTGTCGCCGCCGCAAGCGTGGCAAGAGCAGTCGTCATTTTCATTGCTATTCTCCCAGTTGTGATCCGGCGGCGGGTGGCTTTTACCGATTTCTCCGCGGCCCGGTCGGTTGCGTTTCCCTGTTTCATTCGGTCCTGTTTGATCCCGCGTTCGGCGAGACGGTGTTCGATAGGTCGTGCCCTTAAAGCCCGGCGACGGCGGCGGTTATGCGCTCGATCGCTTCATCGACCGTGGAGCGTGGGCAGCCGAGATTGACGCGCATGAAGCCATGGCCTTCAATCCCGAATTTCTGGCCCTTATCGAGCCAGACCCGCGCCCTGGTCAGCATGAATTTGTTAAGCGCTTCGGCATCCAGTCCGAGACCGCGGCAATCCATCCACGCCAGATAAAGGGAGTCGGTCGGGAGAACCTTCAGGCGCGGGTCCGCTGCGTTGATCGATCTGGCGAAATGCGCGTGATTTGCGCGCAGATAGGTCAGCATGTCCTCTAGCCACGGTTCGCCGTGGGCATAAGCCGCCTCTGCGGCGACCATTCCCATGACGTTCACCAGTTCGAAGACGTTGCGCTCATATTGACGGTGTAATTCCTCCCGCAGCCTTCTGTTCGGGACAAAGACATTGGCGCTTTGCAGTCCGGGCAGATTGAAGGTCTTGCTCGGGGCGGTACAGGTGATGCTGTTTTGTGCGAACTCCTCGCCGAGCGACGCGAAGGGGATGTGTTTCCTGTCCGGATTGAGAATGAGATCCTCATGGATCTCATCGGAAATGACGAGGACGCCGTTGCGGGCGCAGATTTCGCCCATTGCGCGCAATTCGTTTTCCGACCAGACATTTCCGGTGGGGTTATGGGGGTGGCTCAGGATGAAAATCTTCGTGTTGCTGCGGATCGCCGCCTCGAAGCTCTTTTCATTGAATCGGTAGCCGTCGCCGGTGAAGTCGAGCGGGGCAAAGGCCAGATGACGGCCGTTCAGCAGAACGTCGTTGTGGAAATGCGCGTAGACTGGCGGCTGGATCAGAACGGTGTCGCCCGGGGCCGAAAAAGCCTGCACGGCCGTCTTCAGCGTGGTGATGATGCCGGAGGTCTGCAGAACCCATTCCCTCGGCACATCCCAGCCGAAACGTCGCTGCTGCCAACTGACCACGGCGTCCACATAGGATGACGTAGCGCCGCCGGGATAACCGAATACCCCGTGTTCGACAGCTTCATGGAGTGCGTCAATGACGGCTTGAGGTGCTTTGAAATCGGTATCGGCGACCCACATCGGCAAGGGATCGGCCGCAGCTTCGTCCGGTGTCAGCAGCTTGCCCGCATAAGCCCATTTCATCGAGTTGCTATTCTTGCGATCAATGACCTCGTCGAAAATCGACGGAGAAAATCCATTGCTCATCGCGTGCTGGGCCACAGTCGCCGGTTTTGTCACTGCTATGTCCTTTCGTCCCTTCAGGCTGGGTCCACCTGTTGACGAAAAGGTTAGCCTCAATACATTATGAGCGGAAATGGTATTATTTCATTTAGCAATGAGGATAGTTCATAATGCTCGACCGGCAGCATTTAGCGATTTTGCGGGAAGTCAGCCGCCGTGGCAGTGTCACCGCGGCTGCCGAGAGGCTGAACGTCACGCAGTCGGCGCTCAGCCATACGGTCGCCAAGTTCGAGGAACGCCAAGGCATCAAGGTCTGGACAAAGACAGGCCGCGGATTGCGATTGACCCAAGCTGGAGAATATCTGTTGAGCGTCGCCGAACGGATATTGCCGCAGATGGAGCATGCGGAACGGGTCCTGACAGACTTTGCGTTGGGGCGAAGAGGAGCGTTGCGCGTTGGTATGGAATGTCATCCATGTCAGCGCTGGTTGTCGCGTATCGCCACTCCCTATCTCACACGCTGGCCCGATGTCGATTTCGATGTTCGCACGGCTTTTCGCTTTGATGGCGTCGAAGCGCTTCTCGGCTTCGAAGTCGATCTGCTCATTACCCCGGATCCGGTAGAGACGCCGGACCTGCTATTCACACCCGTTTTCGACTACGAACTCGTCCTGATGGTGCATGAGACACATCCGCTTGCCGCGCAGACCTTTGCGCGGCCCCAGGATCTGATCGATCAGGAGCTGATCACCGTGCCGGTAACCCTGGAACGACTGGACATATATACCCAGTTTCTGGTTCCTGCCCATTGCCGGCCCCGCCGGCACCGTACCGCCGAAACCATCGATTTGATGCTGCAACTCGTTTGCGCAGGCAGGGGAGTGACCGTGCTGCCGGATTGGCTCTTGCAGGAAGACGCGGCGGGATTGCCGATCCGGGCGCTCAGCCTTGGCGAAGCGGGTATCCGCAAGAGCATCAACCTCGGTGTGCGCCGTGGCGAGGAGACGACGTCCTATATCGAAGGTTTCCTCGAACTCGCACGGGAGATGGGGCGCTCACCTTTGCCATGATGCTGAATGTCAATCACGACGAGCGGCCGGGTTAGCGCCGGGATGTGAGCCGGCGCCCTTTTCCCCTGTACACTAAGCCTGAACTTGCAGCTCCGTCATCATGCCGGTTTCCAGATGCCCCATGTGGTGACAATGGAGCATCCACGGAGCGGCTTCGCCCGCATCGAATGCGATGGTTACCCTGTTCATCGGCGGAACATGGACAGTATCGCGCAACGCGCCTGCGATCCGCCGCATGCCGACACCGACGACCTGAAAGACATGGCCGTGCAGGTGCATGGGATGGGCCATCATCGACATGTTGTGGAAGGTTATTTCCACCCGCTCGCCGCTGCGGGCGGGGATGGGGGCGTGATCGCCCCAGCCGCGGCCGTTGATTGTCCACCGATAGGGCATCATCGAACCATCCAGCATGACATTATGGCGTCGGATAACCTCGCGCTGCATCAACGGCGTCATGGCCCGCAATGCCGTCTCCTGGTCGAGATTGCGAGAGAAGGCGGGATGTTGCGCGTCTGCCGTGCCGGCTATCCGGGCAATGGACGCGCGCGCGGGCGCGAGGATGATGCCTGTCCGTTGCGGCGCGCCTTCGCGAAGGCAGAGCACGGGCAACGCTGATCCGTCGGCCGGCATGTCGATCTCAATGTCCAGCCGCTGGCCAGGCGCAAAGCCGAAACGGGTTGCCTCGTGCGGAACACAGGCTTCGCCATCGGTGGCCACGAGCTGCCCACCTACGGCCCCGAGATCTATCCAGAAGGCCGTCATCGACGAGGCATTCACCGCCCGCAGGAGAATCCGTCCGCCCCGTTCGACGCGCACCACCTCCGGGTCATCGAGCGTGCGATCATTCGCCAGATAGGCGTCAAACTCGAAATCGTTCAGATCCATCTTCATGGATGCCATGTCCATCATACCCGGCATTTCCGGCATCGCTTTCGGGTCCGCCGCACCGCCATGGCCCATCGCGGCGTGATCCATGCCCGTTCCGCCTGCCACTTCGCGGAGCACGGCCTCAGGCGGCTTGAAGGAGAAGTCGTGCAAAAACAGCACCACCTCCTGCCGGTCAGCAGCAAGATCGGCTTCAGAACGCACGATCAGCGGTGCGGCGAGAAGGCCGACCTCTTGTGCCGGAATATGGCTATGCATCCAGAAGGTGCCTGGTCTCGCGGCATAATCGTAGGAACGCGTTTCGCCCGGGCGCAGCATCGGGCTGGTGTTGGGCACGCCGTCCTGGGCATTGGGCGGAATCTGGCCGTGCCAGTGGATGATTGTGTTTCTGTCGAGGCCGTTGGTCAAATTCACGCGGAAGCGTTGCCCGGGATCAAGGGTAAGTCCGGGTTCCCCTTTCGCATTGAGAAGTCCCATGACGGTGGCGGCGCGTCCTGCCACCTCGATCGTGCGTGTCGTGGCAGTGAGCGTGGCTGCGTTGGGGGCGGCCCAGACGCGGGCGGGCAAGAGCAATGCTGCCGATGCCGCTGCGGAAGCCGCAAGAAAGCCGCGGCGTGAGATAGGATGTGTCATGTTCAATCTCGCAATTTTCATTGAAACGGACCGTCAATGAGTTCAGGTCCGTTGGTGGAGGAGGACCAAGGCTACGAAACGGGTAGCCAGCGACTGTCAGTCGGGCTTTGCCGGAGACTGGGTAAGCGAGGTGATCAGCAAAACGGTCAGGGTAACGAAGCCGCCGAAGGTGAGGAGCATGGCGAGCGGTCCGAACAGCATCATCCAGCCCATTCCATTCCTCATTTCGGTCATGGGTGACATTCCGTTAAAGCTCGCCGGTGTCGGGAAGGGCGGAACCGGGCCGAAACCGTGATACAGGATCATTGTTGTCACGCCGGTGAGCAGCGAGAGGATGGAAATCGTGGCGAGTTTCGTTCTGCGGTTCATGGTTTTCTCCAGATGATTTTAGCCGTTTAGTGGCCACCATCTGGCGCGGTAAACGTCACCCAAGTTTTTCAGGACGCTGCGTTTTTGTGACAAGTTGTTACAGAGAGGCTTTCAGGCAAAACTTGTTTCATCTTTTCCCGGCAGTCTCTTCACGATTGGGATAAGTGGAAAGTCATGCAAAACAGTCCTCATATACTCATCGTCGACGATCACCGCGAAATCCGCGAACTGGTGTCGCGCGCGCTCGTCAAGGAGGGGTTTCGCACCAGTGTCGCCGCCGACGGGCGGGCGATGCGAAAGGTCATGGCGGATGCTCACATTGACCTCATCATTCTCGACCTGATGCTGCCGGGGGAGGATGGCCTCTCGCTCTGTCGCGGGTTGCGCGCGCAATCGACGATCCCGATCATCATGCTGACGGCCAAGGGAGACGAGATAGACCGTGTTGTCGGTCTTGAACTCGGCGCTGACGACTATGTCTCGAAGCCTTTCGGCAGCCGTGAATTGATCGCCCGGATAAGGGCGGTGCTGCGCCGGAGCGAGAATGACGGGGTGGCAGATCAGACCCGGCGCGCCAGGCAATATTGTTTCGACCGCTGGCGCCTCGACACCGGTGCAAGAGAACTCCAGCGTGACGACGGAATTACGGTGCCGCTCAGCACCGGCGAGTTCGATCTTCTGCTTGTCTTGATAGAAAGGCCGGGACGGGTGCTGAGCCGCGATCAACTGCTGGATCTGGCCCGGGGACGGGCCGCCGGCTCGTTCGACCGCAGCATCGACACGCAGGTGAGCCGGCTGCGTAAAAAACTCGAGGTCGATCCCACCACGCCGAAAATTATCAAGACCGTCTGGGGCGGCGGTTATGTGTTTGCGCCAGAGGTAACGTCCAAATGAGGCGCCTGCTTCCACAGAGCCTGTTTGGCCAGACCCTGCTCGTGCTCCTGGCCGGTCTTCTGGCCTCTCATCTGATCGGCACATGGATATACAGCGCCGACCGCGGGCAGATCGTGCGCGCGGTCGGCGGTTTGGCGATAGCGCAACGGATCACCAATCTGACGCGGCTCGTGCGTGATGCGCCCACCGAATGGCGGGTCCGTATCGCGAAGGATTCCAGCGATGAGACATTTCAAGTCGCGCTTTCGGCGGAGCCGCCCCGGCCAGCCTTAACCGACAACGACACGCCGGCGGCAGAGGCGCTGAAACAGCTGCTTGTCGAGCAGCTTGCTCTCAGCGGTGCCTCCGAGCCGTTGGTCTCTGCCTCCCGGCCGCGTGGCATGATGGTGGACATGGCGGAGCGAATGATGTCGCAGCACGGCATGGGCGAGAGCCCGATGATGTCCGGCTTCGGTAGTCTGGGTCCGTTCGCGGGATTTCGCGAATTGCAGGTTGCCATTCCGGTTGAGCAAGGACAGTGGCTGACCTTTAAAACGGTCCTGCCGGAAAGCGGCACGGCCTTTTCCCTGCGCTTCCTTGTGTCGATGGGTATCATGGCGGCGATCACGGTGCTGGTGTCGATCTGGGTCGTCCGCCGGGTCTCGGCACCGCTGACAGCGCTTTCAAAGGCGGCCCTGAGGCTGGGGGAAGACCTGAACGCGCCGCCGATGCCGGAGGTCGGAACGGTCGAGACCCGGCAGGCCGCACGCGCCTTCAATGCCATGCAGGCGCGCTTGCGCGGCATGATCAATGATCGCACCAGGATGCTGGCCGCCATCTCTCACGATTTCCGCACGCCGCTGACGCTGTTGCGGCTGAGGGTCGAGAATGTCGAAGATGCGGCCGAGCGCGAGAAAATGCTCTCGACCATAGCCGACCTCAATAAAATGGTCGCAACGACACTGGAATTCGCAAGCGGCGCGACGCAACAGCCGGTCCGTCGTCCGACGGACCTTGCGGCCCTGATCGAGAGCATGGCGGATGATCTTGCCGATGCCGGCCTGCCGGTGGTGTGTATGGATGCCGCTCAGCCGATCATTTACGCCTGCGACCCGGCAACGCTGAAACGCGCATTGACCAATCTGATCGACAATGCCGTGAAATATGGCGGCCACGCCGAGCTTGCAATCCATGAGACGTTGGGGAAGATCGAAATCACGATCGATGATGCGGGCCCCGGTATTCCCGAAGAGGAACTCACGCATGTTTTCGAGCCGCTTTACAGGCTGGAAAGCTCACGCAGCCGGGAAACAGGCGGGATGGGGTTGGGGCTTGCTATCGCCCTGTCCATCATTCGCGCCCATGGAGGGCAGCTCACACTGTCAAACCGGGCGGAAGGCGGGCTTCGGGCGTTGATCTGTTTTCCGAGAGCCGAAGCAAGTTAGCCAGTTGAACCCGGACGCTCGTTTTCGCAACCGGGACGTTCAGTTGCCGAGTGCCGCCCGGAGTCCCCACATAAAACCCGGCCTTACGGCGCTGATATGGTCCGTGCCCTCTATGACCTTCGAGGACATATTCAATCCTTCGTAGCTGCGTGAGCGAAGACGGGACTGGAACTTCTGCATGCCGGCGACCATGTCGTTCGTCTTTCCCTTCCGCGCAGGATCGTGGCGAGACGTCTCAAGACCCCCGACATAGAAGAGTACATGCGCGTTCAGTTGGTGGCGCCTTTTGGCGTAGTCGTCTTCGAGCCTGTAGATTGCTTCGTCGGCGAACCAAAAGGATGGGCTGCCGAGGATGTAGGTCTGGAAAAGCGAAGGTTCGGTCAGAAGGATATGGGCACCGAGCAACCCTCCATAGGAATGTCCCCAGAAAATGCGGCGACCGGATGCGAGCCGGTAGCGATCCTCGACATAACGCAGCACGACGTCGCGCAGGTAGTTTTGATAGGCGGCCGCGCCGCCATAAATCCTGCCGCTTCCCGGGAGCGTTACAGGCGTGTAGTCGCGACGGCGGCTGTCCTCAAGCGCCTCGCCGAGCGCATAGGAAAGGCCGACGACAACGGCCTCCTCGACTTGACTGTTTTCTGCAACCAGACGGGCGTCGCAGCTCAACTTTGGAAAGGCGCGGCCGCCATCGGCGATGACTAAGAGGGGATAGTTTCTTTCTGGACGCTCCGAATAGTCTGCGGGCAGACTGATATAGATTTCGTAGCGGCGGCCCGATGCGGGATCCGGTAGTTGCACGGTCAGGGCTTCACTTTTCGAACAAAGCGATTTCGCTTCGGACGGCGAGAATGTGAGCGCTGCTGTCGTGACGAATGCCACCACGAAAATCAACGCGGATCTCCAGATCGATATGGGTGTCATCTCTCGTCGCTCTGTTTATCGGCTCTTCTTCAATCGGGCGGCCTGCCAGACCAAAGGTACAAGAATGATCGCAACGGCGGGCAGGACGAGCCTGTTGATGCTGCCCCATCCCGAATTATAGAGAAGCGAGCCGGCGAAGAACGAAGCGCAGGCAACCGTTCCGAAGACCAGAAAATCGTTTGCGCCCTGTGCCTTACCGCGCTCTGCCGGCGTATGGCAATCCGCGACCATGGCCGTGGCGCCGATGAAGCCGAAATTCCAGCCGATACCCAGCAGGATCAGCGAACCCCAGAAATGCGCGATGTCGAGACCGCCGAGCGCGATCAGGGCGGATATGCCGATCAATAGAAGGCCGACGGCCGCAACCCGCTCCTTGCCGAAACGCGCCATCAGACGACCGGTGAAGAAACTGGGCCCGAACATTGCCAGGACATGCCATTGGATGCCGAGGGCAGCGGAATCGACGGAATGACCATGGCCCACCATCGCCATCGGGGCGGCGGTCATGACAAAGGTCATGAGCCCGTAAGACACGACACCTGTGGCCACGGCCAGCATATAGCGCGGCGAAAGCAGGATAGCGGAGAGCGGACGGACGCCTGTCGTATCGGCCCGTGTCAATCCCGAAAGGGGCGGGCGGCGGAGGTATAGCAGAACTGGTATGGCAAGGCCGGCCAGCACCGCCTGACTGAGAAAACTGCCCGCGAAAGAATGACCCGGAAAAGCTTCGCGCGTCCAGATCACCAGTTGCGGTCCGATCACGGCCGCGATCAGGCCACCGATCATCACACGGGAGATCGCCCTGTCGCGATCGGCACCCGTGAGGCCGTCCGTAGCCGCGAAGCGGTAGCTCTGCACGTAGGAACTATAAAAGCCGGCCAGGAAGGTGCCGATGCAAAAGAGCGCAAAACTGGACTGGACGATGCCTGCCGTCGCCACCAGACCGGCTGCGATGCCAAGGATTGCCCCAAGGAGATAACCCGCCCTGCGGCCGAACCGGAGCATCATGGCTGCCGCCGGAAGCGTTCCGACAGCAAGCCCGAGATTGAGGAGACTGACCGGCAGGGTAGCGGCAGCCGGGTTTGAGGCCAGTTGCTGACCGACCAGCCCTCCCAGCGAAATGACGATGGGAGAGTTGGCCCCGCCAAGGGACTGCGCCGCCGTCAATATCCAGACGTTTCTTGAGGCAATGGTTTTGTATTCCGATGAACCCGCGTCCTCGCAGGGTGTCGGTTTGACGATGTTCATTCGTCATATTCCTTCAGATCGAGCTATTCATATGTGGCGGCAGTCGATGCGCCTGCTCCGGCATGCGCAACACGTCAGGATGCAGGAGAGGGCCTTGCTTCAGCCATATCCGCACGCCATCGGCACCGGTGGTGACGTCCATATCCGCTCCGGCCGGCAATCGCCCCCAGCATTCGCAGGACAGTATTTCTCCGTCCCGGTTCATGCTCCCCGACATGACGAGAAATTCCAGTCCGGAAGGGTTTTCGACGCGGATCTGTGTGTTCCGACGCCATTCTTCGATAAAGACGCGCTCATGCCCATCATCGAACAGGAGCTGCGAGGATATGCCGCCGCTGCGCGCCGCGCCTTGAACAGCGTCTCCTACCCGTTTGACGATCTGCACGTCATCGCCTTCACGAAATTGCCAGAGGCGAACGAAAATCGTGCAGCCGTTGATGGATGCCGGCACATGGGACGTGCCCGGCGGGTTGCGGAAATAGGTGCCGGCCGGGTAATCGCCGTGCTCATCCTGAAATACGCCTTCGAGAACCAATATTTCCTCGCCGCCGGCGTGGACATGGCGCGGAAATGCGCTGCCCGGCGCATAACGTACAATCGACGTTGCTCGCGCCACCTCCGCTCCGACGCGATATAACATCCGTCGATCAACGCCGGCTGCCGGGCTCGGGGTCCAGTCGAGCCTCGATGCGTGGACGATGACGGGGACGCTCAGGTCTTCATTGATCAGCATCGGCCCGATCTCCCATGGTCAACACCATCCGGAACTGGACATCGCCGGATCTCATGCGTTCCACCGCCTCGGAAGCGCGCTCCAGCGGCATGGTTTCGATCATCGGCCGAATTCCGGTCAGGACGCTGAAATCCAGCGTCTTTTCGTTTTCGAAAGGAGAGCCCGTGATCGAGCCGATCACTCCGCGCTCGCCGCCGACGAGGAAGCCGGTGGAAACGGGAAGCGGGTCCTTGCCGATACCGAGCACGACAAGGCGCCCGCCGGGAGCCACCGAGAGCATGAGATCGGCGACCGCTGTAACATTGCCGATCGTTGTCAGGATCGCCTTTGCGCCGCCCATCCCGCGGAGGATGTCGACCGCGCTTTCGGCATTTGTATCGATGTATCGGTGGGCGCCAAGGCTGAGCGCGACCTCGGCTATATCCGCACCGCGGCCAATGGCGACGACACGAAATCCCATCTTCCGGGCATATTGCAACGCCATATGACCGAGGCCGCCAATGCCGAGGACGACCACCGTATCGCCTGCTTCCGCGCCGCTTTTCTTGAGCGCATTGAAGGTGGCGATGCCGGCACAAAGGATGGGGGCCGCTTCCTCCGACGAAAGATCGTCGGGGATCGATACAAGCCCGGTTGCCCTGGCCGTCATCATTTCCGCATAGCCGCCATCCCTTGACGATCCCAATACGGGCTGGTTGCGGCAGAGATTGAAGCGGCCGCGCCGGCATTGGTCGCATTCGTTGCAATGGCCGCCGAGACGGCCGACACCCACGCGCTGGCCGATTTTCCAGATCGCCGGCGTATCGGCGCCGAGAGCGACGATCCGTCCGACGACTTCATGACCCGGCACCCGGGGCGGCTGAAGTGCCGGGTCGGCGCGATCGATGTCGCCGGCATCGGCGCCGCAGATGCCGCAGGCTTCCACGGCGATCAACACTTCGCCCGCCGGCGGTGAGGGCGTCGGCCGCTCGACAATTTCGAGCTTTCCGGGGCTGGATATCTGCACGGCCTTATAGGTGGATTTCATGCGCTATTGCCCTTTCGGTGAGGCAGGTTCAATGACATCTGAGTTGCAGCGAATAAGGTCTGCTGCGGCCCGCTCGCCTGCTTCAATGGCTCCCGCCAGATAGCCGGGCGAATTGGCTGCGGTTTCGCTGCCGGAGAGGGTAATCCACCCGCTCCAGTCCGCATCGACCCAGTCATGTCGGCCGCCGGCGGGATGTCCTGCCGCCGTCAGGTCAAGCTCCGTCGCGGTCAGGGTGTCGATGGCCCAGTCCTTGTAAAGCGTGGCAACCGGATGGAGGGCTTCCGCACCAAATATCTGGCCGAGCTGGGCCACGGACGCGGCAAGCAGGGCATTTTCATCGAGTTGCATCCGGCTCCGGGCGGGAATGCCGACAAATCCGAAAAGCGCAGCCTTGCCGGACGCCGTCGTCGCATCGTGGATTTCAACCAACGGTCCGGCCATGCTTTGCGCAGCACCTGACAAGCCCGCTTCGCGCCAGAACGGCCGCTCGTAAACGGCGAAAAACTTCGCATGCGGGGCCATCCAGGTCGGTGTGGCTCGCCACAGGGCGCGTGTCGCGTTCCGGGGCGGTGGCGAGAATTCCACCGTGGCCTCAAGGAGACGTGGCGGCAATGCGAAGACGACATGCGTGGCTTCGATTGTTTCGACACCTGATGCCGTCGAAACTGTCACGATAAGGCCGGCCTGTGTGCGGGCGATATCGGTAACCCGGGATTCGAGGTGCAGGCAATCCTGCGGGAGACGAGCGGCCAGCGCCGAGACCATGGCGCCGGTGCCGCCCGCCAGCCGCATCGATGAAGGTTGATGGCGAAATGAAGGATAGCGCTCCGGCATTCCGCCTTGCGAGCGCTGGAAAAGCATCAAGCCATCGGTGTATTGCGGAACGAATGTCAGCCCGAGTTCATCGACAAGAGGCAAAATCTCCGGCGTCATATCCGGCCAAAACCAGGACGGTCCAAGATCGAGGCCGTCATTCGACGGGCGGTTGTCCTCGCCCGCCGACAGGATGCGGCCGCCGAGACGGCTGCGGGCTTCCATCAGGCAAACGGGCAGGCCCGCCTGATGCAGCCTGTAGGCCGTCACCAGGCCGGAAAGTCCGCCGCCGACAATGAGTATGCGTCTGGTGCCGATAGGGATCATCTGACTACTAAAACCTGAGGTCAGCACTCCGCTGGCCCTCAGGCAACCTCGTAGATACGGATTTCAGGTGCCGCTACAAGCAGGGGCTTCAATCCGGTCACGACATCGTCGTTGAACATTGCGCTTTCGAGATAGGCTTTCGCATGGTCGCTCGTGTCGAAGCCATGCAGGACCTGAACGTCATCCGGACGGATCAACAACTCCTTGGATGTGGCTCCGGCGATCTCGGACAGGAATGATTGCTTGTATTTCTGATAGATGTTTGCCGCAGCGGCGCGGTCGCTTTCCTTGATTTGAAGCGTAATTTCGAGGTAGGCCATGATTTCCCTTTCGGTTCACGCACGGCCATCGGCCGTCAGCAG